>SMTZ1_10003681_pt1 | contig 39701 bp, 32 predicted proteins | sample DeeMarSWOR136_30_FD_25667 | JGI IMG/M metagenome (IMG submission 25667)
TTGCGGTTCGATTTGTGATGTTGACTGTTAGTTGTGTGTTTCCTGTGTATGTCCAGGTGATTTCTGGGTCGGTGTTGTCGGGGTCGGTGACGTAATCATCCAAGTTAATGGATGTAAATGTGCTTCCTTCTGGTATGGTTTGGTTGGGGATGTCGCTTACGACAGGCGGAGTGATTATTTCGCTGATTGTGAATGTCGCTTGATCTTCATCCCAAAGTCCATGGGGGTCTGTTGCTCTAAAGGTGATTGTCCTAGAGCCATACCAGTTTGGGTTCGGGGCTGTAATTGTTGCAATGCGATTCACGATAGTAACAGTTAGCGGGCGATTTCCTGAATATGTCCAGGTCATTTCAACGTCTGTATTATCAGGGTCGGTGACGTAATCATCAAGGTTAATGGTGGCAAATGTAGATCCAATTAATATTGTTTGGTTGGGGATGTCGCTTACGACCGGAGGTTGATTCACATGACATATAATTTTAAATTGGTGGGTAATGTTAGGTGCACAAAAAATCGAGTGACTCGAATCCACTAACATATTCTTAAGTGGAATACCTGTTGAATTACAGAGATTTATTACTGTATATTCACTAGAGCCAAGTTCTGTTGGAGACCATGAAATGGTAATCGTGGTAGAATTCGAAGACATCCAGAAAATCGATAGATTCCAGGTTTTATCGATATCAGGGTAGTATCGACTATCTCTGTATAATTCATTTAATGGGGCAGGAAGAGTATCGTTGAACCAGGCACGAATGGCTGGTGAGGGGGGTGAAGAGGATTTTGCGGTATCATAAGGATCTATGTTTGGTGATGGGGGTTGGCCGTCATATGATTCTGGTGCTTCACAAAATATCACAGAATCATTACTCCCTCCTGGTTCGTTAAAATTCAGCGTGGCGTTCCAAACTATGCCCCTGGAGAGTGGTGTTTTATAGGACATTTGGGACAGTTGTATGATAGTTGCACTCGTTAATGTGGATGATATAAGAGATAGCATAATTGCTATTACAATCACATTTATTAATTTTTGATAAATTTTTTTTTCTTTTGAATTTTTCACAATGAAACCCCCACTATATTATCTATAAATCAATTTGTTACATTACCCACTATATTAATTGTACAATAATTTGCTACTTTAAATAGGTTTTGATTAAATAATTAATTAAAAATAAAAAATTTTTAAAAAAGAAACGATAAAGAAGTAATTACTATATAAAATAAAACTTCATGTTATTTAATCCTATTTATCGCTAATAATTGAATCAATGATAGACGTCTCCGTAGTATCAATATTGAGAGAAAAAGTTTGTGGCCACTCGCCTTAGAGATGTCAATCTTATGAAGAAAAATTATCATGGAGGGGTATGGGAAGTATACATACATATAACAGAATTCATCGTTCAAACCTTGGATATTACTAGTTTAGTAATTGTTATCATTTCGTTGCATTAACCTACCTATTAATCAATGATTTTTATATGAAACGATGCTTTTTAAAATATAAGATTTTTAAAATTACAAATAACTCCAGAAAAGAGCAAGGTTCTTTAATGAAAAGAATTATCGGTGTCTGTCATGAGGGAGCTGACAATATTAGCGAAATATCCATTTTTACAGGACACACGACAGTTCATCAAAGAAAACGGCCCATCCATTGATGAATTACTATATAATCCTCCCTATGAACGTGCAAGAATTATCGGCATCGAACGATTAGACAATGCACTCAAACACAGAGATGTTGGTTCAAGAAGCCTTGCCAGTGAATCAGATTGTATCATGGAAATCTTATCCTATCCATTGGCGCGTATGGTCGCGGTCTGTATTGGGGATCCCTATTTCAAAAAACGATATGCACTTGGCGAAGCATCACACATGTATAAACAACTCCTCAACGAGTCAACGTCTTTTCTCCTCTCCATAGCCAAGGAGCTTGACGTTACGGTCCAATACAACACTGAGAAAAACACGATAAAAATTTTTTTCAAAAATTACCTCCGCAATGCACCAACCCGATATAAAGAATGGAAAATAGTAAATCGTGGTATCCGAAACGGGTTTCTCAGTGTATCCCATAAAGACCTTGCTAGGATACTCTTAGAATCTTTACGAAAGCGGATAAACAAAGAACTTGTTACTAGAAAATGTGATAGCAATGTCTATGATTTGTTCTCCTCAGATATCAAACGATTTCAATATACCCTTGCGACGCAGCAGAAAAAAATGGAGGCAACACCAGTAGGGAAAATCAGCGTCGAAAAGCTCCCTCCCTGCATGACAGAGGTACTAGCTGCGATTCAATCCGGTGAAAACGTACCACACATGGGAAGATTTTCATTAGTCGCGTTTTTAAGCTCATTAAAATTAAGTACCGCAGAAATCTTAAAACTCTTTAGCACAGCACCTGATTACCAAGAAGACAAAACAAAATATCAGGTCGAGCATATCACAGGAGCGTCCTCTTCAACGGAATATAAATGCCCTGGGTGCGAGAAAATGCGCACGTATGGGATATGCCCTGTCGACAAGATGGATGACTTGTGTAAAAAAATTCGTCATCCATTAAGCTACTACAATAATAAATGGAAACAGGAGAAACAGAAACCATGAAACAGTTTGTGACCTTTGAAGGCATTGATGGATCAGGTAAATCAACAATCTCAAAACGTGTTGCTAAAAAATTACAATCTGAAGGGTATGAAACCATCTGGACTTTCGAACCGACAGATTCAACAATCGGCAAATTCGTCCAAGAATGCATCAAAAAACAATCTGATCCGTTTGTCACCTCCTTTACGTTCATCGCAGATCGTATACAGCACTGCAGACAAATCCAAGAATGGTTAGATAAAGGCAAAATCGTGATCTGCGATCGGTACGCAGAATCTACCTATGCCTATCAATCTGTACAGCTGGAAACCAAGCTTCAGGACCCTATGAAATGGTTACAAGAGCTTTCATCTAATCGGATTCTCACACCTGATAGAACCTACCTGTTTGTGATTAATCCACACGTATCTCTTGCACGGATCGAACATCGGACGGAACTCATCCCATTCGAAAAACTCGCTTTCCTCGAAAAAGTCCATAGGAACTACCTCTCAGTTTCAAAAGGAAAACGTTTTTTGCATCTCGATGCAACAAAAGCAATAGAAGAATTAGTACAACTCTGCTACGACGATATCTTATGATACGTGGATTTAAAATTAAAAAAAGATCTAATGTTTTTTAGTATCTCCGTTATCTTCTTCCTTCACTTCAGCAGCGCCATAGGTGTTTGATGCAAGAAATCTAGCACGCTGACCAACAATAAAAAGTTTTGCGATGAATGTGATCTCATTTGCCTCTTCTTTACTTGACACTTGCCCGACGATCAACATAGGTCTCAACAGAATGGTTGTTTTGTTCTTTTAAAGGGTTTGTTGTACAAATGATACCAAGATAGAGATGGAATGTATCAAAAAAAAACCAAGGTTTGAATAGAATTAAAATAAGAAATATGTAGATACAGCGTTAAAACCAGCACTACATCCATGCATCCAATCCTTTCTGTTCTGTTGCCGCGATATCCGATAGCCCAAATGCGCCCTGCACGTAATTTTCAATCATCTTCTTATACCAGTTAAGATCGATCTCATTACGGTCCTTTACCAGGTCCACCGGGTACATATAATCGATTGGTTTTACACCGCTTTTGGATGGTTTTGTAATACCGGGCAATGGTCTTTTCGTAATTAAAAACTTCATTTTAATTCTGCTTCTGATTGGCCGGCCAAGCAGTTTCTGAAGCGCCTCTGCCCGCCTGCCGAATGTCGATGATGAACCATCTTGGTTTAATTTGTAGCGTTTCTCAGGTTGCACCGCCTGGATAAGGATTAAATCATTCAGATCTACCTTCTCAAGATCTAACTGCGAGACGATCTCCCGGGTTTTGCTTTTAATGCTTTCTTTTATAGCAGCTCGTGCCTCCTCTTCCTTTTCCCAAACGGGATTCTCCTGCAAGACTCTCATCATGATTTCTGCAAGGACCTTTCGGGCGATATTTGCCTTGTCAGAACCTTTAAAGTTATTGCCTTTTGTAATCATCTCAATAGAACCATTTTTATTATCGAAAATAAGATAGTTTTTATGTTTGACGAAGATCATCGCATCATGCTGTTCTGGCTCAAGTTCAAACTCAGGGTACTTCAGTTCGTTTTGCCATTTGAAGTTACACTGTTTGATAGCGGCCATGGCAACCTGCGGTTTCGTAATCCAAGTCGCCTCTTCAACAGGTATAGAAACCTTTAGGATTTTTGAAAATTCTGGGAGGTTTCCCATAGAACGGGAACAACCCATGTAAATCCCATCTGTGTCCCCGTAGACGACTCGTATGTTTTTCCTCTTTAATTCATTGAGCGTGTCTGCAAGGATCATTTGCCCTTTCGTGGTAATAGCAGCAGCACCCCAGAGGTTAAATTGCCTTCCAGTGACGGTTGGAGCTGAAAGGATGCCATGTGTACCTGCATTACGAGCCCCCTTCATACTTTGATACATCATCTTAAGTTGCTCAAGCTCTGAATCACGTGTTTTTCCTTTTGCTACTTTTAGTTCTTGTTTTATTTTCGTAATCATGTTCATGATGCCAGTCATAGCACAGTTGACAACACCAGGCTCCCGGTCGATTCGTACCCCGATCATGTATCCTTTATCCGCATAGGTCTCTTGTTCGGAAATAGCACGCCAGTTCACATCTCTGTTCTTAAAGAATTCCTCAGGCAGCTTCTTTAACCAGACCCAGGCGTCCGGTGTTTCATTTTTCCGTGCAAGTATCACTGTGTCTGCCCCGATGTTCATCGCCTTAAGGATCGTTGGATACATTGCACCTACATCAGCGACTACAACTTGGTACCAGGGGATGAAATGAGATCGTGCTTCCTTGTCTGGTTTGATGGTCATGCCGCCAGGCATATGGTAGTTGACGACTTCCTCGTCATCAGCGCTTATCTTTTCTTTGTAGATTACCTGGGGGTACTCCACCCAGTCAGGCATCTCCTCGCCGTATTTCAGCACCCGGACGAAATCCTTTGATAGTTGTTCTCGTCGTTTCTTTGCTAGGTTGATGATTGCTTCTTTGGTGGTCTGACTATCAAAATCCTTCACAAGGGTCTGTGCGACTGATTTCACACGGCAGATTGGCGGAATGATCTTTTTTTTCAACGCCCCCCGGAGCAGCGCCATATGATCCCACATGTTTACTGCACCTGAAGAAAGCAGCATGTCAAACAGCATGCATGTCGTAAACGAAAGCGGCAACGCTTGTTGGAGGAAATGCAGCGAAACTCCGATCTGCTCTTGGATGTCCTGCTTATTATATGTCATTGTCCGTTCGTCAAGTTTGATTTGCGTCGGCTCGAGGTACAATCGGTTCTCAATAATGATGTTAAGAAATGGAGCAATGCTCTTCAATCGATAATCATCAAGCCAAGGATAGAACTTCCGAGCAGCAAGATAGGTGTCAAAACTACATGGATACATCTGCACAATCTCGGCACCCATGATACCAAAATGAAATGATTTATCCTCACGGCAGTACAGACTAACAAAATTTTGAAAGATTTTTTTCTCATCAACGGATAATTGATCTTGTTTGTTTTTCAGAAAATAATGTATCCGTCCATAGATATGGACGTTATCAAAACCAACAATGTTATGACCGGTGATAATGTCAGCATCTTTGACTTCTTTGCAGAAGCTAAGTAGATGTTCTATCTCTTCATCCACTGATCGTGAAAGATGTTGAATCACCTCAACATCCTTCCAATGTGATGGGGTCTTATGAATCTCAAAGCTGAACTCTTCTTTCTCAAGGTTCTTCTCCGACTGGATTGCTATGTCAAAACACCCATATCCGAGGATGTCGATGGGGATCTGTGGCTTTCCCTCCTCGAACTGTGTGGTTTCAATGTCATAGACAAGTACCTTGAGATTTGTTTTTTGTCCTTTGGTGTCAAACAACCATGCTTTTCCCTCTGCGGCTAGGTCAACTAAGGCACGCTGATGGTATGGGATATCATGCTCTGCGGTGAAGAGGTCATGTTCGAAAAACAGATAATCGCTGATCTCTGGGACCACATAGGATTCTTTTGTGTATATTTTGAAAACGTTTCTTTTTTTTGTGAAGTCACAGAAGCTTTGATATGGTTCCAGTTCCCCGATCGCGGTGATTTTTGAGAGTTTCGGGTGGATTTCTTTGTTTTGAATCCATTGTTCATAGAGATTTTTCCTGGCGGTTGGCGCGTCTGTTGTTGAAGGGGGAAACGCCAGAAAATAGGGATGATGAAGCTCTGAGACACGCTGTGGTGTTTTTCCCTGATAATATAGATAATTTGGTGAAAGACCTAAAAGTATGGAACTCATGACCTCGTTTCCCCAACTTCGACTTTTAACTGTTAATACATTCATTGTACTTAAATCTTCGAAGTAATGATTATAAGAGGGTTGTTTGATGATTCCCTGAGAGTCTATGGTGACCCAGATTGTGTTTTCCGATGAATTCAATAAACATAACACTGCGAATCATCCGGAGAATGCGGATCGTCTCTATGTGTTGCTTGACGCTCTGAAGAAAGCTCCGTTTTACAAGACCCTTGTGTTTTTAAAGCCGAAGCTTTTGCCTGAAAGCCTGCTCTATGAGGTGCATTCTGCTGAGATGATACAGCGTGTAAAAGAGATAAGCGAGTATGGGGACTCATGGATTGATTTGGATACGTATGTCTGTAAATCAGATTATGAGACTGCTAGGCTTGCTGCAGGAGGCGTTGCTTTGGCATGTAGAAATATTGTAAATGGTGATGCCTCGAACGCCTTTGCATTAGTTCGGCCTCCGGGACATCATGCTTCGGCAGAGCGTTCCATGGGGTTTTGTTTGTTTAACAATGCAGGCCTTGCGGCTCATGAGTCGTCGAAGAAAGGAAAACGGGTCCTTATTTTTGATCATGATGTGCATCATGGGAATGGTACACAGTCGATTTTCTACAGAAGAAACGATGTAATGTACCAATCATTTCATTTGTCTCCTCATTATCCTGGAACTGGGGATACAGATGAGATAGGGGAAGGCGAGGGGAAAGGATATACCATTAACGCACCGCTTGTCTATGGACAAGGAGATGGTGCGGTCTCTCAAGTAATTGACGAGATATTCATCCCGATCACCAGACAGTACAAACCGCATCTTGTTATTATATCCGTGGGGTATGATTCCCATCATTCGGATCAGTTAGGTGGTCTGAAGCTTTCTGCGAATTTCTTTGGCGAAATCATCAGACGATTCAAGGCAGTCCAATCAAAGATCGTATGTACTCTTGAAGGTGGATATAATTTCCAATGGATTGGTAAATGTTTCCTCTCTCAGCTAGGACAAATGATGTCGCATCCACTTTCGTTTGACGATCTGACGGAGGGTAACGATGATGTCACTTCCCTTATTAAAAAAATGAAAAAAGAGTTAGGTGAGTATTGGGATCTGTAAGAGCTTTTTTTAATCAAAGATCATGCCCATGCCCGTGGCAGCGGAGTCCTCTTGCTCTTTTATTTTCTCATCGATTTCTTTTGCTTTTTTCTCTTTAAGTTTTGTCATCCCTAGTTCCTTGGCAAGTTCTTCTGCGCGTTTAAGCCCTTCTACGCTTCCCTCTATCTTCAGATATGAGACCGCTTCTTTGATATCTAAGGAATTAGCATCTCGTATCACAATACTTTGCCGGTTGACGATCTCATCTTGGAGCATGGTTTGTATTTTCCCTGCTTCTGCTGATTTGACTTCAAAGATTACATAGGACACCTATGATCACCTGCTTGTGCGGATATACTATTTCTATATAAATTTACTCTTTGACTCGAACCATCCCGCATTCGTCAATCTCCCTGTTTCGAATCCTGGTAGAGCTAATCGGTTTTTTATCATCGGCAAGGACAAAGGGAATAAGAATGATCTGTAAAGGTTTCTTCTCAAGATTTGTTCGTTTTTGGTTTATCTCCTCAGCGGTTTGTTGTGTCTCTGGGGATACCACAATCGCATCAAAATCTCCATCGATGGCCGGGCCGTATATATCATAAAGAGGTTGGATTGTCACTGGAATCTCAGTGTTAATTTCTTTGATGAAGTATTCGATTGTTTTTTTTCTCTGGTCAAATGATGTGTGTGTTCCTTTGTGTTTTGCTAGAATATCTGAGGTTAAACCAATGAAGACAGAACCGTCTGATCCTGCAACCTCAAAGGCTTTTCTTAGAAGTGTTTTGTGACCTTTATGAAGGGGATCAAACGTCCCTCCAAGACATACCTTCATGCAAGCGATCATGGCAACGATCTCTTTTAAATGTATGTGTTTGGAAAACTATTTAATTCTCTAATAAGATGCGTCTTTGGTTAGAAGGATGGGATTATGAGCACAAAACATACGACTTTTTCGATAGTAGTATTAAGTTTTATATTAGTACATGGTCTAGCAATGGTGTTACTGACAGAGCAGTCCACGGTAGCGGGAAGAGAAATTTATGTGGATGATAGTTTCGTATATCCTCGGGACGGTACTGCAGCCAACCCGTATCAAACAATCTCTGAGGCGATTGCTCTTGCAAATGATGGTGATACAATTTATGTGTTCAGTGGAACCTATAATGAAACAGTAACCATAAATAAACGTGTGTCCCTTATAGGAGGAATTGACGATAAACCAAGCATTCTCTCTCGTGGTTTCGAGCATAAATATCTTGTTGATATTACTACAGATTTTGTTAAAATTGAAAATTTCGTTTTAGAGGATCCCGGGCGTTTTATTACCTCCCAATCCGGTGCTCTTGTTCATGTTGCAGCTGATAACGTTGTTTTAGAAAAGAATACGATTTCTAATTGTTCCCTTTGGGGTATTTATCTTGATTCATCAAGCTATTCTACCATCAGTGGTAATATCGTCAATGATACAAAAGGTATCTATGTTTTATCTTCGAATAGTAACCTTTTTTCTAATAACAATATTTCCAATTCAACTGATGCAGGGGTGAGCATGCGATTGTCGAAAAATAATATACTGTATCAGAATTATTTTAGAACGAGTGTATATGGGATATACGAAAAAAGCTGCTCAGAGATTAATATAACAAGAAATACTTTTATAAAAAATGGTTTTCATGGTATTTTTACAACTGAAAATGACAATGATGTAATCCAAGCAAATTTCTTTAGAAATAATTCCATAAGCGCGATTACGTTAGACTCTACTAATTGTATTATCGCTAATAATATTTTTGATCGTGGCCAGGTTGGGTTAAGCATTCAAAAAACCGGGTGTCAAGTGTATTCAAATAGTTTCCAAAACCTCAGTGCAACCGCTCTTTCTACAATCGCTGGAAGTAACAATAACATGATTTATTTGAATTGGTTTTTTAAAAACAGTGTGAATGCAAGGGAACAAGGCGCAAATCAATGGGATAATGGTACTATAGGCAATTATTTATTGACCGTAATCTTGATGGTATCGGTGACCGTCCCTATAATATTCCGACTGGAGGCGTTGATCGGTATCCCGCTGGTGTTTTTTTAAAACCGCCACAAAAACCCTCGGATCCCTCTCCCGCAGATGATAAAGAAAACGTCGGATTAAAAGTGACATTATGGGTCAAAGTGGTCGATAGTGATAGTAAAATCATCTCGGAGGTCTCGTTCTATAACGCGGTAAATGATCTTAAAATTGGCTCTACTCGAAATGTGCCAAGCGGGATGAACACATCCTGTTCTTTTACATTAACTTTTAATACGACGTATGCGTGGTATGCAGTTGCCAATGATAGTCTACAGGAAAATAAATCCGATATCTGGTTTTTTACAACAAAACAAGTATCTCTAGAGAATGAGAAACCAGTGGTGAATCCTGGGGGACCGTATACAACAGTACTTGGTCAGTCAACTTCTTTTAATGGCTCTCAGAGTTTTGACCCGGATGGTACTATTATTTTTTATCGGTGGAACTTTGGAGATGGCAGCAATCAGATTTTAGGTAAAACCCCGACGCATACCTACGATGAACCTGGCATCTATACAGTGACATTAACGGTTGTTGATAATGACGGACGAAGCACTATAAAGAACACGACTGCGACCATAAAGTCCAGTATGGATACTACCCCCCCTGTGGTAATCATTTTTTCACCTGCCACTCCGATGGTGGATGATCAAATACATTTCGATGCTTCTATAAATAATGATACAGCCGGTACAATTGTTGGATATCGATGGGATTTTAACAGTGATGGAGTGTTTGATACAGACTGGTCGACTACCCCAAGTACTACTTCTATGTTTTCTTCTGCAGGCTCCTATGTTGTGACTTTAGAAGTCAAAGATACACTAAACGTGGTGAGTTCATTAACCACTACGATTTTTATAAAAGAGGCTGAAAAAGGTACCCCCGGTTTTGAACTCTTCTTTGTTCTCTGTGCAATTGCGGTTGTAATATTCCTTTTACAAAAAAAATAAATTTAATAGATTTTCAAGAAAAAAATTGTCATTGAATTATATAAAAAAGATATCGGTGCAGAATATAATTAAGAACTTTTTTTCTATAATTTAAACTTAGGCTATCTTGTTACAAGTGCTCCATGGCATAAGATAAAACCCCATTTCTCTCCTAGGAATCCAAAATAATCTTTTGTTATCAAAATGATTTCCCCTGAAGTATATCGTTTTATGGTGAGTGGTGAAAATGAGAAGAACATAATATCAGTTGCTTTAAACGATATATAGATGTCTTCCATGGTAATTTCTGTGATTTTTCCGATAATTACCCGGGTTTGTAAGCCGAGAGGTTTTACTTCTATGGTCTTTGTTTTGTTTCCAATGACACCTTGATTATCATTAATGTATAAGGTGACGTCGTATATACCTTCATTTGCATACTGATGGCTTGGATTTTGGTCAGTGGAGAAATTGCCATCGCCAAAATCCCATTCCCAATTAATTACCCACCCGTTAGGGATGATGGATGTATCTGAAAAAAGAACAACATCACGTATTGTTGGGTACTCTGGTGAATAGATGAAATCTACTTGGAAATTAAAGTGAGTATAATGGGCCATTGTATCTTTTGTTGAAGGTGGTTCCTCTGGGGGGAAACCTGATTTTTGTCCGATTGAATAGAATTCATAATATCCATCTCCATTTGGAAAATCAAAATTCCAAGACCATGGATATGATGTGTCTGGGCTATCAAATTGAACCCATGAGCTTATATCAGTATAGACAGTCTCCCAGGTTGGATCGATAACGATGAGTGCATCATCATTCATAGATAGCATATATATCGATCTGTCGCTATCGTTTTTATCTCCTTCAATATAATGAAGTGTTTCTAAATACGTTGGTGCCCCATCGCCGTACAATCTAGTAAAAACTGTTGGATTATTGATATCTGATAGGTTATAGACCCAAAAACCAGTATTCCAATTTGGATTTAATGTATGGTTTAAATTTTCATTTCTCATAAATAGATAATCGTTGTAAACGACACCAAAAGAGTTCGAGCAGTTACCACCCGGATCTAACGAGTTTATCGTATACATAAATTTCGGATGGGTGAGGTTCCCTGCACTAATGTTGTATACATTTACTTTTGCTCTTCGATAGGGAGTAAGTTGCGAAATACCACCGAAAATCAAGTAATCAAATCCATTGGAATGGGTAAATATTTGGCAGTCCCATCCATAGGTAGTTGACCAGTTCAAAGAATTTACATATATTGGATTTTCTCTATCAGTTATATTAAATATCCTTAATCCCTTGTAGTCCATAGAGGTATTAGAATGATAGCCACAGGGCACATACAATGTATCGCCAACAATGTGATGCTTCCAAATAATACCTTTGGGGAGTATATCAACAAAACTTATACAACCAACATAATCTAATTGACCATCTGATTTATTTTGTGACTGACTCCCTGTTTTATCAGTTATGTTATATATCTTAATATAATAATCTGCACCGACATACAAGAAATTTTCTTCTTCATCCATTTCAAGCCATCCACCTTGGCAGGAACTATTAAGGGGGTCTGATGCCATACGAGAAAGAGAGGACAGGTTTGCTGCGTCATACATGGATACATAACTTGAGCCACGATTACGAGTGAGAAGGTAAACATATTTTCCATCAGAGGTAGCCTCTGTACTCTCTGCTCTATACGTATATAATCCATCATTTGTAGATGATATAAATTCTGTATTTGAAGAATCTGTTACATTATATACGACTAAGGAATTAGTGAGATAACTGGCTATGAATCCTATCCCATTAACAGACGTGATGGCATTTGGGTAATTTAGATTTGAGGTGGAAACATCCTTTTGATTGATTTCAGTTGCGTAGATATGAGATGAATTATCTGTTCCATATCTATAATATAACGTTACATTTGACAAGTTACTTGGTCCCTTTGCAGTAATTTTCAATGGCGATATTGTCTGCTCGTAGGGAGTTATTTCGTCAACTGAGGTATTAATAAATTCATAATTCTTCGGAGGGTTGCCTGTTGTTTCAAGGGGGGATGATTTATTGAAATGCTCTATGATTGTTTGAAAAGAGATATTTTTTTGAGATTGCCTTTCTATGGTTTGGTTTGAAGATGCATCATTTTTGATATTCATAATATGTGAAAATGACGCAAAGATAATTAGGCATGAAATAAAGATATTTATCCAGATTAAATGATTTTTCTGCATTATTACCCCTTAACTCTAGTATTATAACTCTTTCTATTTAAATATTTTACGTAATTTCTCCTGTTATATAAGAACATGCATCTTATTAATTTAGATAGACTATTTACAAAAAGCAGAGCAATTACAGGAAATCTAACACCTTGTTATATTAAATAATTACCAAAATAATAAAAAAATAAATAGTAGTTCACAACTATGTTTACAGAGTTTATTTAAAGATTCGTAAAGAGAAAAAACGATTCACATTACATCGAAAACTCTATTGTAATTTTTCAAAAATAAACGGAACAAAAGAACAGAGGATTGTCAATTTTTAATATTTTTTTTCTTATGAATCAAAAAAAGAAAAAAAGAGATTCCATCAATCATTTGATATGATGGACTGGTGTTTTAGACGTTTATCGTCCATTCTCCAAGGCTTGCACTCGTCGGTAGATATGTTAATGACACTGTAATAGCGCCTGAGGGTGCTAGGAGTAATATGTTATCACCGGCACCGACATAGGTGGTGATGGTGGCGATGATACCAATTTTTGCCAAAGCTTGGTTGTTTGCATCTTGGATCTGCCAGGTTGCAGCAGGATTGGTTATTACGAGTATGTCTTTCCATTTTACGTTTTCATCTATCTGTGTTATGATAATTCTATTCGTATCCGAATCTACGTTACATTGTATATATGGTGTTTGAGCGCTTCCTGGTTGACCTTTTTTTGTTAGCAGTATATTCGCAGGATAACTATCGCCCACTGCAGTTCTCTCTAACGTTAGTATATTCCCATTGTTTGAGAATTGATAGGTATAACAGACGGTTTGATTATACTGACGGTAGAACAGGCAAAGTGATGTGACATCAACATTCCATGTGCCTACATTATTCATCTCACCATCGGAAGAGGGGTTCTCAAGGGTGCTGTCGCTTTTGAAGTTCCAGATAATTGGATTTCCTAAGGTGTTTTCTTCCCATTCTCCAACGAAACGACTATCAGCGCTAACAAATGGACTTGTACCGCCGAGAAGATTTGCGACAAAAAAGATTACGATAACAACAGCTACAACAGTTAACGAGATACCAACGATGGCTTTTTTCCCGGTCCCATACTTAATCCCATGGTTTTGTTTTGTTACTGGTTGTGTTGTTGCTGGTGTGGTTGAAACCTTAGGTTTTTGTTTTTTTTGTTGCGGTTGAGACGAAACCGGAGTTGGCGGTGGTGGTGTTGGACTAACGGTTTGTTGTTCGAGTTTTCTTCCACAGACAGGACAGAATTTCGCATCTTCTCTTAGTTCAGATCCACAAACAAGACAATTATTTGTCATTTTGTTTTTTCCCTCCTGATTTACAGATTAATTATCCTCCCTTTGAGTTATGGGAATATTTTTTATAGGTATGTTTTTTTCCCATATTTTTTGTTTTATTTTTAAGTGGAGTGGTAGTCCACTTCGAATACCCTACTAGAGTTGTTTTCGTGTTATCCATCTCTTTCACCTACTGTCCTGTCTTTGTTCTCATGGTATTTGAAGTTTTGTCGGTATTTTTTCATATTGTAAAAATATAGGAACTAATGTAAACGTTTTAGAGAAGAATAGAAGGAGTATTATGAAAAAGTTGGTGAATTGGAAAAGAGATATGAAAAAATAGATTTGTCCCATAGAATATAACTGAAGTTATATCTAAAAATCCTAGATAAGAAAAAGTGATAGAGTATAATTGAGTGTTTAACCAAGGTTGTAGATCATTGTTTATTGTGCAAATATATTTAAAGAGTTATTTTTATTTTCGTTTTTTCACTTTGAATTTTATACAGAGTATAAATGCGATTGCACAAACTACGATGAGAAATTCAAACCCTGGTGTAGAGTTTGATGACGATATTGAAAGAACCGATGAAATCGAATTGGTCATACCCTTATCATCAGTTACCTGTAGGGTCACGGTATAATGCCCACTCTGGGTGTAGGTATGTGTAGGGGTTTTGCTTGTAGAGCTATTTCCGTCCCCAAAATTCCAGAACCAGTCGGTAATTGTTCCGTCTGGATCGTAGGAAGTATCTGTGAATTGTATTGAGTCTTTTGTCGATGGGTTATTGGCTGTGATAAAAAATCCTGGAATAGGTTTTATATTTGCTTCTGCTACGGTATAGGAGACTTCAAGATAAGGGATATAGTTACCATATTCTTTTGTCCTGAAGTAAGTCATTGGAACATTTGGTTTTTCCCAGTTATTTTCATCTGCTATTTTCCATCCATAGTATGCTCGTTCTTTAACAAGATTTTTAATATCATTGGTAACATCCCATTTCATCCATTGTCCAACCGAGTTGGGAACAAAAGAGCTACTTGAGTACATAATCGCATAGGATGGTTGTGTGTTCCAATAAACATATTGCTCGTTCCAACTACTTGTTATAAGATAGAGGGTAAGATTCCTCCCTGCAGGATTAGTCCCAGACCAATTGTAATAATACATATATAGTGTTGCTGAAAGTATGGTAGCCGTTGACGGTATGGAGAAAATATTGAAGCTTATTAGAGAATCAATTTCATAAAAATTCTTATTACTGTCTCCATATACATTTCTCACAGCCATATGCCATAAATTCCCATAAGGTGTATATGGAGATTCATATTTGATCATTGTATCGTAAGTGGGATTAAATACGACAGTAGTTGTAGCACTTACTAAAGATGTTATTTGAAGACTGCTTATGATTAATATCAAAGAAAATATTTTGATACCTTTTAATTTTCTCATTTATCTCCTCTCCAATTTTCTAATATCACAATGTTGTATTAGTTTTTTCTTTAAAAACATATCCAAATTTAAAATACTAAATTTTATTAAGATAATATATAGTAATTTATTAGGAAATGAAGTATTTATTAGTAGAAAAAAATATTATGATGATGCTGTTGGTGTTGTTTGTCTGTCTGTATGTGCATACATACAAGAAAACAGGGTTATTATGTATGTATTGTTTAGATGTATGATATTTGGATATAGAGTAATATGATTGTGATTTAGTGAATCTATATTTATATCTTTAAAAAATCGATTATTTTAATGAAGTTCTTTATAATTACACATATTCCGTTGTGTTACAATTTGACGGTGGGATACAGAAAAAAGTCTGGTTACTACTGAAAAAATAAGGAGAAAAAGGTGATTTTCATAGTATGGTCATAGTATTTTTATTTACTCTCATTTTGATTTTGCACTTTATATCGATATTTATAATATGATAAAAAATGACCATCATTTTTCTCCTAATAATTGATAGTCAATTTTATTATTAAAATCGGATGACGCTCATCAAGTCTGCAGTATGGTGGACAAGTTGTTTTTAAAACCTTGCTAATAAGTAACATATCTGGGACGAACGTAATACCCATAGGTTACAGTTCCATTTGAGAAAGAAGGATAATGTGCAAGGGCCGATATTTGAACACGAGTTAAATCTAAAAAAATTTGATTAAACAATTTTTTTAAGTAAATAAGCATTAGAGAGTATAAGTGACACCATGCCCCAAATAGTCATGTATCCAATTGGAAAAATTTATTCACCTTATAAAAAAAGTAAGGATATACCTATACAAGGAAGGTTTAAAGATGATGTAGAGGCGTTTATAGAAGTGAAAAAGAAATATATCAAAGGTTTAAAGGATTTAGATAAATTTAGCCATTGTATAGTTATTTACTATTTTCATAAATCAAATAAAATTACAATTAAAGGAAAACCATTTCTTGAAGACGAAACACACGGCATATTTGCAATACGTAGTCCACATCGTCCAAATCATATAGGTTTTTCTGTTGTGAAAATCCAACGGATTGAAGGGAATAAACTGTATTTTACTCAGGTGGATATGATAGATAGAACACCCCTTTTAGATATTAAACCCTACGTCAAATATTTTGATAGTAGAGAAGATGTTGTTTCTGGTTGGTTAGATAAACATTTTCAGAACGGAGAAATCTCTGATAAAACGATTATTAAATGAATTTAAGACATTTAGCGATTCAAACAAAAAATAAAAAAATATCAATATTTTAAAAATAAAGGGAAAGGGATTTGAACACATAAATTCCGGTAAAAATTGATTTTTTCTCATGTTAATAAGAATAAATAAATATATATAATATAGAATCCAATCAATTCTTAATGAGACGTTCTCTTAGAATTGGGTTTGGTTTTGGATTAACATCTGGAATCATTGGGACTCTCGGATTGATGGTTGGATTGGAGTCTAGCACTGACTCAAAACTTGTGGTCATTGGTGGTATTTTAGCTATTGCGATATCAGAGGGGTTTGCAGAAGCTATAAGTATTCATATTGCAAAAGAAATTGAAAAAATCTACAATATGAAAGAAATATGGGAATCAACATTGACCACTTTTATAAGCAAATTTATTTTTTCGTCAATTTTTATTATCCCAGTTTTGATTTTTGAGCTTCACGTTGCTATTCTTGAAAGTATACTATTTGGATTATTTCTTCTGTTTATAATAAGTTTATTAACCGCTCGAGAGAAAAGCATTAAACCTTCGATATTAATAATGAAAAATATCGGTATCGCAGTATGTGTCATCATTATAACTCATTTTATTGGCATATGGATAAGCGCAACATTCGGATAAATCTACATTTTGAAAAGACTATTCTAAATAATTAAAGCAAAATTTTTTCTTAATAATGTAGTTTTTTAGTTCCCATTTAAGAAGGTACACTTGTGTGAGGATAAAAAGTCTGGAATACTACCCTAAGGATAAGGAGAAAATGGTAATTTTCATACTTAGTTCTTAAATTTTATAACTAATTCTAATTACGATATTAAAATTTTATCATTGTTATTCTATTACAGCGATTATTTTTATAAAAAAATAACAAATTATATTAAATAAAATTTACATATGATGTTAAAGTTGGAGAGGAGTATATGGATCTTCAAGAAATAACTTCATTTTTATCGATACAGATACCTATGACAAATTTAACTGTTGGAAATATCGTTATTACAATCTTGATTTTAATTATTGGCTATATACTAGTGGGGCTTGTTGTTCGATATATTCGTCGTGCTATGAAGAAAGCGAATATGGAAAAGATCCTCATTGAATTTATGAGTAGAACAGCTAAAATATTACTCTTAATTGTTGTTTTAATTATTGCTGTCAGTACTCTTGGCCTTGATGTCGGTGCAGGATTAGTAAGCATTTCTGTTGTATTTGGTTTTGTCATCGGTTTTGCTTTTCAAGATATGCTTGGAAATCTCGCTGCAGGTTTTATGATAGCATTGACGAAACCATTTAGAGTTGGTGATTATGTCGATACTGCAGGTAACTCAGGATCTATTCAACATGTGGGTGTGAGTAATACGACACTCCTTACTGTTGATAACAAAAAGGTTGTTATCCCGAATTCGAAAGTCTGGGGAGAGGCTATAACAAATTATACCGCGATGAACACGAGGATGATTGACCTTGTTGTTGGAATAAGTTACAATGATGATATTGGTAAAGCAATAAAGATAGCATCAGATGTTATAAAAAATCATGGGAAAGTGTTATCAGATCCATCACCACTCGTTGCAGCAAATGAACTTGGTGATTCCAGTGTTAATCTTGTTTTACGTCCTTGGGTAAATACTGGTGATTATTGGCCGGTGAGAAGAGAACTTATCAAACAGATTAAAGAAGCTTTTGATGTAGCTGAGATTAGCATTCCCTATCCTCAGAGAGATGTTCATTTTTTCAAAGAATAAAAGATGAATTAAGTTTCCTCCTTCTCTTTTTCATCTTACTTTACCTCTTCGTTGTGTAAGAGATATGTTTTTTTTCTTTTAAGGATAAATTCTGCAATATCTAAGATCAAAGAATCGTTCAATCAGATTTATATTCGTTTGTGCATGTCGTTTACTGTTAACAATTTTCTTCTCGAGTTTTCCCATCTTCATTATTACACTGTTGGGTCTACACTCGACCTAAATTCTTATTCCCTAATGTCTTTTTCTTAATCCTTTTATCAAATTCCACATGGGAACTTTTTGCATATATTCTCTATAACTATCACCAAATTTCTTGAGGTTAAATTCATCTTCCTTTTTGGCTGCCATCCAAGAACAAAATACTGCGATAACACCTAAAATCACAGAAATAATAGATTGAATTGCTAATATCTGACCAATTCCCCATAAAGCAAATCCTAAATATAATGGATGACGAGCCACGCTAAAAATAGTTGCTTCAATCAAAACAGTTGTATTCTCAATCCCTTTTTTAGATTTACCTTTTATCTTTAAAGTAACAAATGTGATTAAAGCAAAAGCAATTGTTATACAAATGAGAACAATTCCGATAACTTGTAAAACTTGTGATATTGCGTTATGATACCAACCGAATAAGCCAAAAATTAGTAGTGTAAGACAGATGCTTATGCTACATCCTGCAAAGATTTCAAAAATTCTATGTTTTGGAATTGAACCAGTTATCCAATGTAATATAAAACCAATCCAGATACCTGAACAGATTATGTATTCCCACATCTTTTTTTCCTCTCCTTAATATTATTAATCCTATTAATCCTATTAATCATTATAATTTAATATTATCTATTAATCGCACAATCATCTTAATATCCATCAAAGAAAATGATTTTTAAGGTTTAAAGCTCTCAGTTAAAAAATAGCAAATATTTATGTTTTACAGGAGAAAAAAAGAAAAATCAAGTCACTGGAGGATTACGTAAAAAAAGTCCGGGTTACTACAAAAAAATTAGGAGAAACTGCTGATTTTTCATATTAAAGTATTATTTATAAAGGGTAAGTTTTTAAGTGTATTTAAGTGTAGGAGACAAGACCTAAACTTCAAGTTCAAATCTTTTATTAGATAAAATGAAATTATTTACCTTTTAATTAAATAAATACTTGCAGAGTATGATATATTGATGAAAAGTTACTAATAAAATTAATGTTGTCTCGCTAAAAAAAATTTTTATCCATTAGGTGGTAAACAAGTACGATCAGTGGACAATTTATCTGTTTTATTTGTTGGTCTCTAGTTCAACTTCCTGTTTTTTTATTTTTTCTTCTCGTTCATCAAGTTGTTTCTCACGCGTTTTGTTGGCTTCTTGCTTTTCAACCGCTGCAAAAAATAAGTTATTAACATATGAATATTGGATCTCTGCATCTTTGGTAAAACGAGTTTTTTCAGCATCAAACACTTTTTGTACTTTACTCAAGTGTTTTTGATATCGTATCACGTCTTTTTCAAGTCGAGTATCAATAAAATGATCTTTTTCTTCAATCGTTGTCTTAAGATTTTTAATGATTGTGTCCCGTTCATGGATCAAGTTCTCCAAATTTGTAGCTGCTTCTTTTTTAATGTAAGATTGTTCGAGTAATTTATTCCAATCCTGATCTCTTTTTTTAACTGCATCTTCTCGTTCTATATTTATCCTGTCATCTACTTCCTCTTGGATTATTTCTCTCAGTTGTTCTAAACGTTCCCCCCATTCTTTTTTTTCTTTATCACTGAATTTTTTCATTTGAATAAATTTTTCAAGCTGAGCTATGAACCCTCGTGTCGCTTCTATAGGACTGTTGAAACACGCCTCCTCTATTTGTGTCTGTTTTTTTTCGTTTTCTTCTAATTCTTCACGGATGTGCTGAATAGTATTTACAGAATGAACAGTTTCTTTCGATATACGATAATTAGTTTTACCCTGTTTAATTAAATTGATTATCTTTTTTCTCTCTTTATCACTTAACATCCTTAGAAAAAGGTTTTATGTATTATAAAAATTTTTTTATTTCTAGGTTCTTTAATCATTTTTCTTTCAAATTCTATCAATAAGTAGTTTATTTCCTTTCAATTTCTTTCAATTATTTTTAAAAACTCTTTCAATTCTCATTCATTTTTACTATTATTTTTATATCAAATTGAATGAAAATGAGCTCGCAAAAAAAATTTGCCCTATAGTGCCTAAGATAAATAGAGGTTATAACACAGTTGTAATTGACATATTATAAATGAATGATAAGCTGATATGATTTCGAATATAAATTTGCAAGAAAATACATGTCCAAATCGTTTTTTTAATACAAAATAATTTTTTCTCTGTAAAAATATAAGAATCCTAAGAGAAAAAGATGTCGACTTCCAAGTCAAATCTCTTTTTTTACCACAACAACATGAACAAATAAAAAAATAATGGTTTTTCTCCTATTGGAGTCAATGGAGTGCATGAGAAGGGATTTAAAACCTTGGTACTAATATTCGTTAGGGGGTGAGTTCTTAGACAAGAGGTCCTAAACCCATTTATGATTTTATAATTTTAAGGGTGTTTAGCAGGAGAAAAAATGGTAAAATGAGCCGACGGAGGGAATACAACAAAAGGTTGTATTTACTAACGTAAAAAACAGCCGAAAATATGCATAAAACGTAGAAAATGATAGTTTTATATACTATGAGCGGACAAGCATTGACACGGTTTCAGCTTGTTTTTTTTATTATTGATTGAGTCCAAGTGTTCAAAATCCCATCCCTGCATAATTTTCCCTTCTCACGAAGTTTTAAATAAGCAAAGATTGTTCTTTTTATAGGGAAGGAAAATCAATGAAACAGTATCCTTTAATCGGGATTAGCATCATTGCAATTGTCATTCTTATTCTTGTTTCGTTGACTAATGTGATTGGGTATCAATCGGTTCAATCATCAAATACACAAACTATAAATGAAGCAGTCAATCAGAGGGAGTTGTTATTTCAGACTATGGTTGATTTAGTAAACAATAAGGAGATACAACAAATCATCCTCAAATCCCAGATGAGCAGAGGAATATTCCTGGCATCAGAGATGCCTGTGTTAACAAAGAATCAACTAAAGAGGATGTATTTCATTGGTTTGATACTCTCAAAGGTTATTAGTAAATCAAGGATTCAATCCATTCTTGGGACCTATCAGTTCAATAGTCTGGAGATGCAGAAGAAAATAACTACTATCATAAAAAAAGATAAGACACTTAATGCAGAGATAACTCAGTTACAGACTTCTAATTGTGATTGTGAAAACGAGAAAGCGATAAATTGGACGTTCCCCGTATTATGCACCCTTCTCTTTCCTCTTTTTGTTATATGTTATATAATTGCTTTGTTTTATTATTTTATTTTCTTTATTGTTGTAGTCGTTGATTATATTGGGTTAGCATTGAATTGTTTTTGGGCGATATGGGTTGAACCACCTGAAAATCATCTGGAATTGTAGTCTTTTATAGGAGTAATTATTATACTTAACTTAGAATTTAACCGGTAATCTGGGGTTCAAATCCCTTCCCCTGAACTTGAAAATAATCCTTCCTGAGGGGAAGCAATGACACGAGTTCTAATAATAGTTATTGTGTAGATGTTCAATTGTGATTGTAGGATTAAAGGGGTCAAAAGCCCTCTTCTATTTTTCACACAGAATGATGTTTTTACAGGAGAAAAATGATAAAAATGAGCCGACGGAGGGATTTGGCCCCCCGACCTGCTGATTACAAGTCAGCCGCTCAACCGGGCTAAGCTACGTCGGCGTGTTTCGTAGCGGTAATGTCTAACCCTATATAAAATTCTGTAATGTCTAACCCTATATAAAATTCTCTTGGTGCATAGGATTTTATTTTATGAACTGATATGTCTGTTAGAATATATTTCTGTCCTGCTGCGATCTTCTTTAAAAAAGAAATCTTTTCCTGTATTTCTTTTTCTTGTAAAATATCATAGTAATGGATTTTACAGAGTGAGGCAGCAATGGACAATGCAGCAGAAAAAAACCTATACGCTGAAAACGGAAGGTTCATGATAATCCGGTCTGCTTTTTCAGGAATAAATTTAATAACATCAGTTGCATCAGCTTGAATTACTTCCACGGTGTCAAGGACATGATTTTTCTTAATGTTCTGTCGTGCCAATAAGATTGCTTTTTTGTTTTTATCGATTGCATAAATCTTCTTTGGTTTTGAAAACCGCGCGATCATAATAGAGAATGGTGCAACACCTGTAAACATGTCCACTACAGTTTCCCCAGGTTTTACATAGGTTGCGATTCGTTTTCTTTCTGATGCAAGTCGCGGAGAAAAATACGTCATTGCCACATCGACATCAAATGATAATCCATATTCAGTATGGGTGGTTAGGGTTTGGTTCTTTCCCGCGATAATCGTGATAGTCCTTGTCCGAAGTTCTCCTGAAACCGGGTCGATGAGACAGACGGTCTGTATGTTTTTATGCGTTTCTAGCAATGCTTTCCCGATAATTTTCTCATACTTGCTAAGAGTTTTTGGAAGCTTAATCAGGATAACTGATCCTACGATATCATATGATGTTGGAAGCTCATCCACATATTTTTCTGGAAGGTTTAGGAGTTCTTTGTACGAATGAGGTTTTTTTTGTCTTACCTCAAATGCTTTAGTGACAACTCTATAATTGGTTAGATTCTCTGGGACCTTTATGAGTGGAAAATAGATGCATGTGTTTTCCTTTATCATTGTTACATCGTCTCGCAGAAGCTGCCGTTGGCGAAGCTCTCTTCGTACTGGCTCAGCTTGATTGAGCGGAACACAGAGCGCTTTTGTTTTTTTCTTTATCATTATCTAAATAGTAATAGAAAATAAATGAATAAATATTATGGATATAATATAAAGTTCTTCTACAACAAAAAGAGGTAAGTCCCGCCTCCCGGATTTGAACCGGGGACCTGCCGGTTACGGCCATAGAGTCTACAGCCGGCCGCTCCAGCCAGACTGAGCTAAGGCGGGTGATGCTGTCAAGCCCACATAATAATAGGTATATTTATTAGTTAAGGTTTATTTGTTACCGTTGTCTTGTATGAGATTTGGTGTCATTGTCTGTCCGAACTGCAAATATGTAAAAGGAGTGAATCTTTCGTCAAAGACGACGAAATGCACCCGCTGTGGAAAGATCCTGCAGTTGAAAAAAGTTAGGATCTTCTATGAAACTGAGTTACAAGAAAAATTACGGCAGGTAGTGGGTTTGATGAATGCTGAGATGGAAGGAAAACGCGATTCATTTTTAAAATTTATAGAAAATAAAAGCAAATTGAAGCGAAAACATTTTAAGTGATTAATCTAAATTTTATACCAATAGTTGTTTATAAGATAAGGAAGGAAAATCGTAATGTATATAAACAAGGTAGATATTTACGTCACCTGAGGTCCGGTGAGGACACAGATATAAGTTACCTACATCTACACTAGAGAGGGACTTATATGGTGGTTCACGGTGTGAACCCAGTGTTTTACCCGACTTTCATGAAGCAATATGCAAGATGAATTTAGGAGGACATGAAAAAAATGAAAGCAAACAAAATAATAGCTACCTTGGTAGTAATGACAATGATGCTATCAATGCTGGTAGTATTAAACCAATTAGATGTTGTAAAAGAAGCGAGTGCACAACCTGGTGTGGATGAATGGGGCGATGCAACAATAAACATTGTCTACGATACTACGTATTCAAGTGGGCAGATCAAGATTAACACTTCAGAATGGGCAGCAAATGGCACCTATTATTTATATTACCCAAATTACTGGTCTATCTCTCCAGGGATAGCACAGAATTTTTCATTTGATGGCCCTTACAAAGTAGGGATCTTGACACGCTGAACACTGGAGGAAATTCAATTTCTTTTTTAAGAGCAGGCATGTGGGTCTTCGATGATATTGGTGGTGCAAGTTACCCATACGCGGGATATTTATGGGTCAACACTTCAACTGTTCTGAGTATAAGTTCTACCTCAACTTTCTCCTATGGATCAGATGCAGAGCTTGAGATAACCGTGACAGAAGACGGTAACAATGCAGCATGTATGATTGCTGTTCTTGATCCTGATAATAATACCGTCTACCATGAATACAGTCAAGGTACTGCGACATTAGACCAAACGTACTTCGAATATGCAGGAAAATACACCATTAAAGCATATAGAGATCTTGATAAATATGGGGTATTTTATTACTATGGTGATGAAGATGAAGACGGCAATGGAGTCAATGATGCCTATGACCCTGCCTACGGAAATGGTTTAACGTTCCCAATAGGGATTACTGAAGGATATGATTATACAACGATAGGTCCTTGGGATCCACCTGAAAAGAACGCTACTAAAAAGACCTTTTCAGTTGGCACAGGAAAACCAAATATTATATTGACAAATACAACTATTTACTGGGGATTCGAAACACGGATTGATATCAATGTGACTAACAACACCGGAGCTGGACTCGATTTTACTCCTAGTCCGATAGTCCTTAAGTATGGATCGAAATACATACCTTTTAGTATCACCAATGAGGGCAATGGTAATTATTCACTTGAACTTGATCGATTCGATGAGGGAACTGATTGGGAAGATCTTGCGACGGCTCTTGGCGATGATAATGTAAACGGTACCTGGAGAGTCGTTTTCGGATATGATGCTAATGGCGATGATACCTATGAGTGGAACAATACTGCAAGCTTTACCGTGAAAAGTGTAAGCCCGCCAGTGCAACTTGTGATTGTTAACGATGGCAGTGGATCACCAAGCGATAAGAAAGTGGATGTTCCAGAGTACATATCTCCCACTGGGCAAGCTACCACAATAGACATCGTCTTTGATATTTTTGGTCGAAGTATTATAGATGAATACAGAAATGCATATTATGGTGACGACCCTGATGAACTAGATGGAGCCATGGATAATATCACCATTGAAGGAGATATTCTCTACCCTGTTACAGAAACCGACCTTGTTTACTCTGGTTCCAAAGGGAGATGGACTGTTACGGTAACTCCGACAAAACCCGGTGGGGAAATCACATTAACCATCGATTGGCCTGGAGATGAAAACGGCTCTGCAACACAAACCATTGAAATTGTCAACGGAACATATGTGACATCTGCGGTTGATGCATTCACCGTTGGATCAGATTATAACCTGACGGTGACAGTCACAGATATGGATCAAGCAGTCGTAAAAAATGCTCGGGTTTATCTCATGTGGGAAGACTTAGGTGTTGAATTCAATTCCACGATTGGAAACAATGGGGCGGGCAATGGATTAAATGGTGAGTACACGTTCTGGATACAACCATATAAAAAAGATTCAACTACTCCAGATGTTGCACCACAGAACATTACAGTAGCAGCCCGATGGTATGAAGGATTCTGGGGATACACGAAAGTCATTATGGACAGAAACCATAATATGATCGTCAACATGACTCCCACTACTGCCTATGCTGGTGATGCTGTTGAATATGATATCATGGTCAGCCTTGCTGGTGGTGGAAACCCTGATACCAATGGTCTATCTGTTGCATTGTTTAACGAAACCGGAGAGTATGTAACCGGCGTAGACGAATGGTATAAAGACGGCGCTTATGACATAACAGACGAATTGATTCCTCTTTCAGGAGGAACCTACTATATCTTTGCAATGAATGACACCTGTGATAGCAGAGGAAATAACGCAACACTTATCGTTACAAGCTACGTTGTCGCCTCTTCACCCTCAACTCTTGCATGGAAGATTGATGACGCAGTCAATATGACCTTCCAGCTCACTCCTGCAGGAGACGGTACCTTAACAATCTATAATATGACGGGTTCCCCGGAGGCATCAATCCTTGGGGATACAACAGAAATCTCTGTCGAAGACGGAGTCGGTACTCTTGATGAAGTCAACGCATCAACACTTGGGAACGTTACATTCAGCTATCGACCTGATGGCGGTGAGGATCGACCTGCTGATGGATTACTGCGTGTAACCACTGCGACGGCAACACCAAACCCTGCAACGATCTATAATGGTGAAGCAACATTAGTAACAATCACTATCACTCACCCTGCAACTGGCACTCCTCTAGAAGGCGTTGACGTACGTCTTGAAGCATGGAATGCAACTCTTACAGATACAGTTCTTGCGAAAATACCTGACAATGAAACCACTGATGCGGATGGAATAGTACAATTCTCAATCACCGCTGAGGCAAGTGGTGAAGTTATTATTTACATGGAAAATGCTAGCGACCCTGACAATGAATTTGTCATCGTCGCAACAGCTCGAAAACCAATGACCATCTACCTCAACCCATCTGTTGACGAAGGAGACACCTTCACTGTTGAAGCAAGATCCAATGATGTACTCATCACTGATACTACAGTCACATTCACGTTCGACGGACAGACCTGGCCGACCAACACCGGAGTCGCGACTATTACTGCACCCACCGTATCAACCTCGATGGCCTATCCTATCACGGCGAGTGCGGAAGGATATATCACGGCTACAGGCGTAATCGTTACAGTACTTAACATACCAAAACTCATCGTCGCTATCGCTGGTGAAGTAAAAGCTGGACAGACCTTCACCCTAACCGTCGCAGACGATACCGGTAAAGCCGTCATTGGTGCAACAGTCACCTTCGAGGGAAACACCTACACGACCGGTGCTGGCGGAACCGTCACCATCACAGCACCAAGCAAAGCAGGTAACTATCCAGTAACCGCAACCTTCCCAGGATATGATCCCATATCAGATACTATAACGATTGAGGAAGGCGGTGGCATTCCTGGATTTGAGCTGCTAACACTCATCGCAGCGATCGGAGTAGCATTCTTACTGCTCAGACGCAGACGAAAGTAAAACACACCAAAAAAGGGGTTTTTATACCCCCTTCTTTCTCATTTTTTTTAAAGTTTTTTTTTTCAAAACCCTTTTAACCCCTTTGTTTTTATACTTTTTCTTGGAGTGACTAACTCTGAAGGTAAGTATTGTTATCCCGGCGATCAACGAGGAACGAGGCATCGGCAAAACAATTGACGCGGTTAATACAGACTATTTTAAAAACCATAACTGGGATCTAGAAATCATTCTTGTCGATGGGAATTCTATAGATAAAACACGGGAAATCGCATCAGAAAAAGGAGCACGTGTACTCATTGAGAAACGAAAAGGCTATGGCAGAGCCTATAAAACTGGTCTTGCAGCTGCAACGGGGGATATCATCATTACCGGTGATGCTGATGCAACATATCCGTTTAATATGATTCATGAATACATCCAACTGCTCATAGATCAGCATCTTGATTTCTTAACCACGGATCGTTTCGCCGCGTTAAAACACGGCTCTATGTCCCTTAAACATCGGTTTGGAAACCTTACTTTAGCCTGGACGCTACGTATTCTTTTCCTTGTCAACATCCGTGACTCCCAATCAGGGATGTGGATCTTCAGACGAGACGCTCTTTCAAAAATACAGCCCTTGGACGAGTTCAACAACGGTATGCCCTTCTCAGAAGAGATAAAAATAGAGATGTTCAAAAACAAGCGTATTAAAGCAAAAGAGATCCCCTCCACCCTGTTTGCCCGGGAAGGTCAAGTAAAAATTGAAAGCTTCAAAGACGGTATTAAAAACCTTAGATTCCTTTTTAAGAAATGTGTCACTCCTTCGAGCCACAGTTGAACGGAAAAGATTATTCAACTTCTTTATCTATCCTTTTTTTTGAGGAAGACATATGGATCCCTTAATGACACTCTGGGTGTTAATTATTGGAATCATAATAGGAGTCCTGCTTGGTGTGTGGATTTCCTATAGAACCACGGTGACCCCATTACAAGAACGAATGCAAACAATCACTAATCAAAAACAACAGTATCAAGAAACCATGAAATACTATCCCTATGATCCTGATAATTTCCGATTTATCGGTTCTCCTATTAATGGAATCCAGTTCGAAGAAGACAGCATTCTCTTCGTTCGCCTCTATACTGACAGCACACCACGTACAAAGGAACAAGACCATATAAAAACACTTGTAGAGCAAGGAAACGTACGATGGTTTGAGTTTATGACGAAATAACTTTTCGTATCTCTTTTTCAAGGATCATGCTGATTAGTTTTCCATCTGCTTTTCCCCGCAGCTCTTTCATCACAAGACCCATGAGGGGTCGAAGCGCATTGATTCCTTTTTCTCTGACAAAATCTATTCGCTGGATAACAATTCCATGGATGACCTGTGTAATTTCCTTTTCATCTAAAAAGTGCACACCACATTTCTCTATGACGTCCTCAAATGATGCTGTTGGATGTGTGAGAAGATATCGAAGGATAGCTGGTAATGCCTCTTTTGCATACCTTCTCTGCTTTAAACCAGAGAATGCCGTTGTCAATAGGTATTCTGTAAGGGTTTCTATTTGAAATCCTTCCTTTTCAAGCTCTGGAAGAGTATTTAGATAAGTACGAAGGATAGTGTTCTCCATGCCTGGAAATTGTGCTGCATATTGTTCAAAATTATCTTCATACCCGCTAGAAAGCAACTGAGTAAGTTGTTCTTCGTTGAGGTTGTATTGTAAGGAAAGTCTTTGTCGTTTCTCCCAGGGTTTTTCTGGGAGCTGTATGTTCTGTAATCGTTTAGCGGTGATTCGCACGGGAGCTACATCGGTCTCCGGGTACATGCGCGCGGCGCCAGGTAGCGGCCGCATATACTCAGTGGTATTATCAGCAAGGCTCCGACGAACCTCCTCAGGGACACCATCGAAATACATCATCGCTCGATGCAGCACCGCATCTAATGCTACATCCACTATTGGTTCGTCACCAAATGCAAGAACAAACGCATCATAAGTAGTTATCTGTAGTCGCCTGTAAACCTCCGATATCTCCTGTTCTGAAAGATCATAGCCTGGCATCTCATCGCTATGGATAATACCACTAATGCCACTCGCAAGTCTAGCGTAGATTGAGAAATCCTTGCCTAAGAATGTGTACTCCTGGGCAAGTAACCCTTGATAACCTGGAAGGCGGATCCCTTTGACACATCCTTTCTTTTTAAGCTTCCTCTGTATGATTTTTGATTTTGTCGTCACAAACACGCCAGAGACATCGATGCAAGTAACATTTTTTAAATCGTTTTTGCATGCCCGCTTACTAAGTATTTCTGAGATTTCGTAAATCCCCTTCTGACGTAATGCCTCCTGTTCTGCAACCTTTGAAATCGCACTAAGCGACTGGATTCCTTTCACCTCGACACGTGCCCCTCGTGCGATAGAGATGTTAAGATCCTGCCGGATTGTACCCAACCCTCGTTTCACCTTTTTTGTCGCCTGCAACAGCATACCAAGCTGTTCAGCAGATTGCTGAGCATGCTGTGGTGAGATAATGTCGGCCTCGGTAGTAATCTCAATGAGTGGAATGCCAAGTCGATCCAAGCTATAATGTACGAGGTTTTCCTTCTCGGAAAGTTTTCTTGCTGCATCCTCTTCTAAGGCAAGCGTTGAGATTCGTACGTTCTGAAGCTGACCACCTATTGCAACTAAAGTGGTCCGTTGGAACCCTGTGGTGTTCGATCCGTCGATAACAATCTTACGCATGAACTGTATTTCATCAACGGGTTTTGCATTCAGAAGTAAGGCTACGGTAAGACAAATGTCGATAGCTTCGTTGTTCGCTGCATGCGGTGGCTCTTCATCTACTTCGACTAGACAAGTTGACGCTTCTGTTGCACTGTAGCAGAACCTCCTCTTGCGTGATGCTTCCTCAAGAGCCGCCTTGTCGACATCACCCAGTTCACTTTGCGTTGGTCGTAGCACTCGTTCAAGGCTATAGACTACCTCGTCTGTTAACTTTGATTGACAGTGACAGAATAACTTATGGGTCTCTAGCTGTTGATGTATTTCAAGTCCTGCTTTAAAACCAATCTGGTTATAGTCCATATCTCTTGGTGAGAAACGAACGAATCATATATTATGATTCCGACTATACCAAAAAAAAGATTTATCTTTCAGTGGTTTACCGGTAAACCTCTTAGAACATATGTTTTCAAAACATCTCTAGTTTGTCATGTTTTTTATGAGAGAATAATAAATTTTTATATCAAATTTGATACAATAATTCCTTGAAAAATTAAAAAATTCTTATTCTTTTTTTATATTAGTGTTCTTATTAGACAAAATCTTTAATTCTTAACTACTTTGTATATTCTGTTTTTAGAAGAAAATATTAAAATTTTATATCATTTATGATATAATTCTTTTTTAGCCAACAACGGAAAGTTCTTTTTCAGTGACCTTGCCTTTGAAACGATCGAGACTTAAACTTTCCAAAACCTCTGATGTCTTCCCCTCAGCAATTAGATCAGTGAGCAATTTTGAAACCATCGGTGATATCATAAAGCCATGACCACTAAACCCATTGCATTGGATAAATCCCTTTACATCCTTCACAACACCAAGAATCGGCCGTGCGTCTGGAGTAACATCATAAAATCCTGTCCAATGACGCAACAGGTTCACATGTTTTAACACAGGAGCATATCGCGTCAATGTCTGCGACATATGCTGCAAAAATGCAAACGTCGGCATCGTCTTATATCCCTCAGTTTCCTCAGGAATTGGGATTCCACCAACAATTTGCCCTTCTTTTTGTTGACTAAAATAAATCCCATCCTTAAATGAAATCACCATCGCCTCAAACAAAGGTGCCAACCGCTCTGTCGCCATAATCTCCTTACGAAATGGCTTCAAAGGGAGATTCACCTTTGCCATCTTCGCAATCTCTTTAGAGTCAATCCCTGCTGCATTCACAACCACATCAGTATGAATCGTTCCCTTGTCTGTTACAACTGTACGAATTGCTTTGCCAGCAACCTTCAAACCGACAACACTGGTATGTGTATTGATCTCAGCACCATAGTTCCGTGCTGCATGCGCATATGCAAACGTAGTCTTAAAAGGGTTTGCATGACCATCAGTTGGACAAAATGTCGCACCAATCACCCTCATACCGTTCACATCAAGAATAGCAGCTACCTTGGGTATCTCTTCAGGCTGCAAGATATTCACCTTAAGCCCAAGGGATCGTTGCATCGTGACATTCTTTTTTGCCTGCTCCATCCCCTGTGAATCATGCACTGCGATCAAATACCCACCTTGACGAAACTCAATATCCTGCCCAAGAATCCTGTTTAACCGTTCAAAAATCTTCACACTTTGAATCGCAAGCAATGCATTCTCCCGGGTCGACCATTGCTGTCGTATTCCTGCACCACACGCACCCGTCGCACCAGCTGCAAGATAGTTTTTCTCAAAAAGAACCACATCAAGACCTTTTTTCGCCAGATTATACGCAATAGAGCATCCGTTCACACCGCCGCCAATAATGACAACATCAGATTTCCTTTTCATCGTTTTCACATGCCAATGTTCCAAGAGACACAGGAACCAATGGTGGTCGTACGGTCGGAAGTGGGATCTTACTTATTTTTTTACCGGTTTTTCGCTCCAAAATACGTGCGACCAGCTGGATGCACACGCGTCCCTGACAAGGACCCATGCCAATCCGTAGTTTCTTACGAAGCTCCTCAATATCTGTGTACCCCTCCTCAATTGCCTGGATTACATCCTCTTCGCTGATGTCTTCACATCGACAGACAATACTTCGCTTCATATCTTAGACCCTTATATTCCTAATATCCATAGCATATTTCCCATCAATCTCAATGGTCACAACCAATGTTTTCCCTTGTTTGACCACCTTTGTAACCAAACCCTCTCCCCTTACGACACCAATCCTATCTAACGCTTTTACCACATTACCAACCTTCGGTGCTGGGACAAACTCATAGGGGAGGGTGACCCTTGCTTTCTCTCCTTTGACCTTCACAACGAAAATAGCCAACCCTGGGCATATTCCAATACATTTTGTACACCCAATACATCTCTCAAAATCATTGACCGGTGGCGCATTAATATCTTTCATGGAAATCGCATGAACCGGACAGGATTCAACACATGGGTTACAGGGAATCTCCTCAACACATTCAAGGATAGCAACCCCTTTCTCCAACTGTTTTCCAGTCGGAAGCTGAAGATCCGTAATGGAAAGGACACCGGTTTTCTCATACTCACACATGGCCTATCTCCACATGCTTTGCGATTTTCTCTTTTGCAATCCGTGGCTTCTCTCCAAAAGGACCAGCCCTAAGCTGAGAAAGCTGGTTCTGATACTGCACCAAAAGGTTCTTCTTCCGAATGCGACCAAGCTGCATTGCAGCAGCAAGACCAGCGATCTTCCCTTCGATCATCGCAGTCGACGCCTCCTCAATGCCGGAGGCATCCCCAGCGACATAAACACCTCGTACCGATGTTTGCATCGATTCATCATGCAACGCTACATACCCACCTGCTTCAGGAATAAATTCCAGGTCAACCCCAATCTGCGACAGCAACCGTGTCGAAGGAGTCAGCCCAACCGCAAGACAAATCGTGTCACAAGGAACATCCTCCTCACTTCCCTTAACGGGTTTCCACTGTTCGTCAAGTTTTACAACAATCGCACCCTCGACTTTCTCATCACCATACACTTCTTTAATGGAATGCGATGTAAAAATAGGAACCCCACATCGACGAAGCTTGGCAGCATGTACATGATACCCCCCGATAACCGGTGCTGCTTCCACGACCCGATCCACCATAATCCCTGCCTGAAGCAACTGATAGGAAACAATAAGACCAACATTACCTGCACCCACCATCAGCACCCGGTCGCCAGGCTTCACCCCATAGACGTTCATCAGCGTCTGAACCGCACCAGCCCCATAGACCCCTGGTAGATCATTACCAGGGAACAACAACATATTTTCCATGGCACCACATGCAAGGATGACTGCCTTACAGCGGACATCGTATAGCCTGCTTTTATACTCACAACGTTTCACAACCCCAAACCGATGCCTATTCTTACTTTCATAATATCCAATAACGGTCGCATCGGTCATCACTTGGATTTTGCCCTCCCGCTGCAGACGGTGCAGCTCACATTCCAGATCCTTTGCAATGTCAATACCACGGGTCCCAGCACGTTCTTCTCTTGAGCCAAAGAACTTATGGGTTTGTTTCACCAACTGCCCTCCAAGACACTGATTCTCATCGACAAGCAAGACCGGCGCGTTCCTCGACGCACTTTCCAAAGCAGCACACAGACCAGCAGGACCAGCACCAACAACAAGGACATCAAAATCTAGTGTTTTCGTAGGCTCTCCGAAAAACTCTGCTACTGGCAACCTGGCAAGTTTATCTTGCATCTCGACACAGATACCTTCCTTTAACGGTGCGATACATATCCGCACATTAGGGATGCCGTTCACCCGCATCAGACACGAGGAACATTTCCCAATTCCACAGAAAAAACCTCTCGGGTTGTCATACTTCAAACTGGTGGTAAGCGTCCGTATCCCCGCGGCATGCAATGCAGACGCAATCGTGTCCCCTTCTTCACCGACCAGTCGTTTTTTTTGAAAGCAAAAACTAAGCTGTTTTCTTTTCGGAAAGTCAATAATAGGATGAGTTCGTATGCGCACACAACGCCCCCTAACCATCCTGCAATCATCCACCCTTTAAAAGTATTATCTTAAAAAGGAACATCATCCTAGATAATCTGGACATCCTTTATCAGATGATGACGTTGCGCCATCTTCCGGATCATGTTGATGTTCCGCCCGCTTTTCCCTATCAACTTTGACTTGTCCCGTGGGTTGACTTCAATTCTTACGATGTCCGCCCCGTCGTTCCCCTCAAAGGTTATCTTTTTGACCTCATAAGGCTTACAGAGATTCTGAACGAACCTAGTTTTATCCTCATCGAATTCAACGAATTTAACGGCTTTCTTAAAAAGCGACCGCAGTCTCTGAAGGTTCTTAGCTTTACTACCAATCGCAATACCAAGCTGCCCTTTCTCAACAATAAACACGATACGGTCATCCTCAATGATGCAATCCCTGATAGCTGCCCCAGAATACTTTGATGCCAGATTGATGCACTGAACCGTCTCGTTTGAAAGCACTATCTCTCCCATTTTGGTTATTTCCTTTTTTTGACAAGCTGTAAGATAGTAGATTCTCCTTCCTCAAGAACAGCTAAGCAGGAAACAGAAAAGTTCTTCCCGCAGGTGTACCCAAGCTCAACACCCGTATATGGATAGGTGTACACTGGTACCTTCTGTTCCTTCGAAAGCGTGGCAATGGGTTTGGCAGAGGGGCAATTCTGTGCCATCACCACCAGCTTTGCAGATCCGTTCTTTATAGCTGCTTTTGTCTGTTTTTCGCCAATAAGGATTGTGCCTTTCTTTGATACATCCTTTAATGCTTTGTTTACGTCTATCATTTACTTTTCCTTCTGTTTTCGTTTCTTTGGATTCATCACAAGTTCAATCGCACCTGTCCCAAGGTTCACCGGCTGCCCGACGATGATGTTCTCAGCCACTCCATTAAGCTTATCAGATTCACCACGCTGACTTGCCAGCAGTAGATGATTAACAGTAATTTCAAACGCGGCTCGTGAAAGCACAGAGCTTTTCTCACCACTGACCCCATGACGACCAATAGCCCGAACCGTCCCGTCCGCAGTCATCACATCAGCAACAAGCATGATATGCCGCATATCAACGTTTAGCCCCTGCTCTGAGAGCGTGGAATACGCTTCCTGAATGATCGTGTTTCGTGCCGCCTCAATGCCCAGTTCCCGAGCGATAGCATGAATGTCGTTTGTCGTGGTCCGATATGGGTCAACACCCTCGATATCAAGTACCTCTTTAAGATTGCTGCCTTCACTATAAATGACATACCCTTCGTTTGGCTCTTTGCGGATGATAACTCGTTTGATTCCATCGATCCCCTTGATCTTTAGATTCTTTAACATCTCGTTTGTATTCTGAAGAACCTTATAGCCTGGCTCATCGAGCATGACCTTTATGGTGTCTTTTTCGATTTTTGCGGATAGCTTACGAACCGATTGGACCCGCTCTAAAAGATCATTAATGACGATGCCTTTCTTTTCCATCGTCTTCTTATTTGGTTTAATGGCAATAGTGATATTCACAAGGTCCATCTCAATATCGGCAACATCCGTAAGCTTGGTAATCTCGATTTTATTGGCGATTTCTTTTGCCAAATCTGAGTTTATCCGGTACTCATCCCGAAGATAGATGTTCATCATCGGCGTCGAAGGGGTAGATCTTGCATCCACAATCTCAATTAAACGCGGCAACCCAAGGGTGACGTTAATCTCAGCAACACCAGCATAATGAAACGTACGCATCGTCATCTGCGTCCCCGGCTCCCCGATGCTTTGCGCACTGATCATGCCACACGCCTCGGTCGGGTCGATACAATTCTTCGTATACTCCTCCAAAGCTTTTTGAACGATGCTTTTTAATTTCGCCTCGATTTTTTTATCCTGTGCCACCCGCTCAACGATACCATCGATAATGGAAATAGGCAGAAAATCTTTTTTCAACAGTTTATGTATCGATGCCCGAATCGCCTTAAATTCCTTTGGTTCTTCCTCTGTTTTTTTTGGTGGGGGTACAAACGTCCGCTCCGGTTCTTTCTTCTTCTCGATTTTTTTCTCAGCAACGACCATCTGCGTTTTCCTCTTGACTTTTTTCTTTTCTGAAACACCCTTTGCGTGTGTTGGTTTTTTCTTGGGTTTTGATATCTTTGCTTTCACAGAGGTTTTAAGTGCCGGTCTTTTTTTATTTGAAGCGATGATTCTTGACTTTTTTTGTGTCACAGGTTTCTTCTGTGCAGACTTCTTTTTCGAAAACATTACCATCATCTCTTCATCCTCCGTGGCTCACATCGTAAATAATACGATCGATGTCCACCGCTTTTCCCGTGGTGCTTCGCGTGGGATCAACCCCGTCATCGCCATACTGGAACTGGATGATCTCACCACCAGTGTGGCGGACAGTCCCGTCGCTTTCCACCTTCAGGTCCTCAAGTGCGTTGACTAACCGACGTTGCATATAACCTGACCGGGATGTTCGTACCGCAGTGTCGACCAGACCTTCTCTGCCTCCCATCGAATGGAAGAAATACTCAGTCGGATTTAACCCACTTTTATAACTGTTGGCGACAAATCCTTTCGCACTTGCCCCCAGATCTCCTTTTTTGAAATGCGGTAACGTCCGATACTTATATCCCCGGGAAATCCGCTCTCCTCGGACTGCTTGTTGCCCGACACATCCGGACATCTGCGACAGGTTCAACATCGATCCTCTCGCTCCGGATTTCGCCATAATAACTGCACTATTATTTAACCCTAAATACTTACTTGCGATCTCACCGGCCATATCCCTGGCTCTCCCAGTTACTCGCATGATTTCCATCTCTAATGTCTCCTCAAGACTCCGACCAGGGAGGGATTCAAGCTCGCCGCGTTCATATGCGAGTACCAGCGTGTTGATCTTGTTTTGTGCTTTCTGCAGTCCTTCCTCTATTTGCCGTTTCGCTTCAGTTGGGATATCCTCATCATCAATGCTGGTGGTAAACCCAATCACCGTCACCACCGCAATCCCAAGCCTAGTTACATCATCAATGAAGATTCTACCTGCCGCGGTCCCATGATCACGGATAATGCGTTCAACAATTTTTCCTTTGAACGATCCAATGCTGTTCTCGTCGATGATTCCCTGTTTTAATTTCCCATTTTTCACAATAACATACGCACCATGGGGACAATCTGGGGCTTGACAGACTTCACAATGATAACAGGCCTTTGACTTATACTCAATATTTAAATCTTTAGGAAGCAACACACTAAAGATATCCCGTCCGTAAACAACACTCTCCCCGTTTAGTGTATGGACCTCCGGGAACTTCCCCTTGTATTTGAACGTCGCAAGCATCTCAGAGGTTTTTTCCTTTGAAAACTTCTTATCCTTATAAGTAAGAAGGAAACACCCTGAAATATGATCATGCAGACCCCCGATGATCACACCACCAAAACGAGGTGACATTAAGTTCTCCTGCACTTTCATAAGGATTTCAGCCTCAGCCTTAGCCTCCTCCCCCTGAAGAAGATGCAGGTTCATTTCATCACCATCAAAATCAGCATTATACGGGGGACAAACAGAAAGGTTGAATCGGAACGATCGGTTTGGCATGACCTTAATCCGATGCGCCATCATCGACATCCTATGTAGTGACGGTTGTCGATTAAACAATGCGATGTCCCCATCCATTAGCTGCCGTTCAATGGTAAAACCAAGCTCGAGTTTCTCAGCGATGTCCCCAGCGTTTTTCTCAGTGACCTTCATCCGCTGTTCGACCCCCTCACGATATCGCTTTACGTAATTCACATACGGTCGATAGTCCTCCCCAGGTTTCTCAGGCTGTGCTGTCTGTTTAATGAGTTTTTTACACCATTCAAGGTTCTGGGTTGTGACCCGCACAGGGATCGTCAACTCCCGGGCGATTTCCACAGGAACACCGATTTCGTTGATACTCAGATTTGGATCTGGGGAAATAACGGTTCTTGCAGAGAAATTCACTCGTTTACCTGAAAGATTACTTCTAAACCTTCCTTCCTTCCCTTTTAACCGCTGTGCAAGGGTTTTTAGGGGTCTCCCAGATCGGTGCCGCGCGGGGGGAATCCCTGATGTCTGATTGTCCAAATATGTCGTCACATGGTACTGCAGCAGCTCCCAGAGGTCCTCTACGATCAGCTGAGGCGCTCCTGCATCCCTGTTCTCCTGCAACCGCTGATTAATCCTAATCACATCCACCAGTTTATGGGTCAAATCATCTTCAGACCGTTCACCTGATTCAAGGGTCACCGATGGTCGGACCGTGACTGGGGGTACAGGTAACACCGTCAGTACCATCCACTCTGGTCGCGCTGATTGTATATTGATATCCAACAAAGGAAGATCCTCATCGGGTATCTTCTCAAGCCACTCCCGGATCTCAGTTGGGGTCAGTTTCTTTCCGTTCTCCCGGAACGAGGTTGGTTTATCCAAATCAATTTTTCCGCTGATTGCATGGCAGCGTGGACATCCCTCTGTTTTTGTCGCGCTACTAATAATAATCTTGAAGATATAGGCGTTATCCCGTCCCTCTGAAGCGTTTTTTAAAATAATTTTTTGGTGCTCCTCAAGCTCCTTATCGGATAGCAAGATTCGTCCGCATTTCCGACAAGTCGCCCGTAGACAATTCCTAATCGTTTTCACAAAACCGACATGAATCACAGGCATAGCCAGGTCAATATGACCAAAATGTCCCGGGCATTTATCTTTACCCACCTTAAGCCCACAGGTTTTACAACGAAGACCAGGCTCAATCACACTAAGCCGCTGGTCCATAAGCCCCATCGTGATAGGAAACCCGTCATCATCGTAAGTGTCAGCGGTAATGACCTTTGTCGCGCTCATCTTGCGAATCTCATTAGGTGATAATACTGAAAATTCTAATGCCCCAATTTTTTTTGTGATACTACGTCCCGCCATTTTTTTTAACCCCCCTACACCAATGACTCCAGCTTAATCCGTGGAACCACCACAAGTGACTTCAATTCGTCAATGAGCAGTTTGAACGCATAACTCATCTCCACCGGGTGAATATCTGCCTTATCGCCACAGATGGAGCAATGCAACCGACCGTGTCGGTCGATCATCGCGATATGCCCACATGTGTTACACACATATTTCATTGTGATATCTGATTCATCTAGCAATCGGTCTTTAATAACCATGGAAGCACCATGTCCAATTAGGCAGTCCCGCTCCATTTCTCCAAACCGCAGACCACCCTCTCGTGCACGTCCCTCTGTTGGTTGCCGTGTCAGGATCTGAACCGGCCCCCGTGACCGTGCATGGATCTTGCCTGCGACCATATGATGCAGCTTCTGATAATATATACATCCCACAAACACATCACATTCCAACGGTCGCCCTGTCATGCCATCATAAAAGGTTTCTTTTCCCGCATGGTTAAACCCGTTTTTCATAAGTGCTGCCCGCAGTTGATCTTCATCTTCACCGCTAAAAGCAGTTCCATCAACGATACGCCCCTCAAGCGAACCGACTTTACCACCGATCATCTCCAGCACATGTGCGACGGTCATCCTTGAAGG
>SMTZ1_10001619_pt1 | contig 39693 bp, 41 predicted proteins | sample DeeMarSWOR136_30_FD_25667 | JGI IMG/M metagenome (IMG submission 25667)
TGGTATCGTTCTTGAAGTACGAGGACATAGACCACGTGCTTTCCAGCCCCATGAAACGAGCTCTGGTTATGGCTCAGGCCATAGCGAAGGAGCACAATCTGGCGGTAGAAGTCAAAGAAGGACTCAGGGAGATCGAGGTCGGTGAGTTCGAGGGGTTGCCTCTGTCCAGCTTGACCAGTACTTTTAGCCAACTTCTGATGGAATGGTGGAAAGGAGGGACAAGAAGACTGCCCGGTGGCGAAAGCTTCGCTGAGTTGCAGGAGAGATGTTGGGGTGCTGTGGGACCTCTGTTGGATAGCCAGGATGCAAACAGGACAGTGGTGGTGGTCGGCCACTATTTTGTGACTCTCGCCATCATCTTCAGAGCTCTGGGATTCCCTTTGGAGTATCTTGCTAGGTTCAGGATAGATTCCGGTGGAATTAGCACTGTTGAGCTTTCGGACTATGGGCCGCGGTTGGTCACCTTCAATGACACTTCCTATCTGTGGAAGGTGCTTGGGCACAAGGCCGGGCGTAGGCAGTGAACCTGGAGACAAGATGGGAAAGGGGCTAGGTCCTGGTGAATTGGGGCATGCACGTTGTGGTGACACAGACGAGCCGGCGACTGATGCAGCAGAGCGAGGCAGGAGTTTGAGGGGGTTATTCGGAGAGGAGCGACAAGACCTGTGGTGAAGCGCGACCTGAGCAGACGAGTCAGAGACTTCATTCAACAGCACAACCTGATTCTGCCTGGAGAAAAGGTAGTTGTGGCCGTATCAGGCGGCGCTGACTCGGTCTCTTTGCTTCATATCCTGATTTCACTGCAAGAAGGGCTGGATACGAAGCTCCATGTGGCTCACCTCGACCATCAACTCCGGGGCTCCGAGTCTGCCCGGGATGCCGAGTATGTAGCTGGCCTTGCCGCCCTTCTTGGCGTTCCAGTCACTGTTGGCAGGCGGGATGTGGCTGCCTACAGGCAGGCGCGGGGTTGTTCTACAGAGGAAGCGGCTCGGGAGCTCCGCTATGACTTTCTTGCTGGGGTGGCTGGCGATGTTGGAGCTCTTCGGGTGGTCACAGGGCACACGAGGGATGACCAGGTGGAGACCATCCTGATGCATATACTACGTGGTTCGGGGATATCAGGTCTCCGCGGCCTCGAGCCATGTTCAGCTATGCCCAAGCGCCGTTCAGGGCCGCATGCCAAGGCTCTGGGTTTGTTGGTGGTGAGGCCGCTTCTTGATGTCACCAGGCAGGAGATGCTGAGCTACTGCAGGGAGCATCAACTTGCCGCTCGGGCTGACTCCTCCAACCTTTGTCGGTCTTTCCTGCGGAATCGTCTTCGACTAGAGCTTCTTCCCTTGCTGAGAACCTACAACCCGAATGTAGATCAGGCCTTTCTGCGCCTATCGCGGATCGCCTGTGATGAGAGTTCCTTCGTTGAGCAAGAGGCTCTGAAGTTGTGTGCTGAGATGTGCAGGCCGGAGCGCGGCTCGCTTCACCTGGACAAAGAGAAGACGGCTTCTCTGCCCGTGGCTGTGCAAGCCCGGCTCATAGGATTGGCTGTGGCGCAGGTGTTGGGGGACGTGCGTGACATCGGAGCCAATCACATAGAAGCGATACGCAGTCTGTTGACCAAACCCGTTGGCAAGGAAGTCTCTTTGCCGCGCGGCCTGGTGTGTCAAAGCCGATACGGTGAGGTGCTCATTGCAGGTGAAGATGGGAGGTCTCAGCCTCCGTGCCAGACAGGGGTGGGGGTTGAGTGGGGCTCCGTCCTGCCCTTGCGGGGGGAGTATCCTCTTGCAGTGCCGGGTGAGACACTCTTGCCAGGTTGGCGTGTGTCCGCCAGTACGATGTCGAGGGAGGGCAGCAGCTTGCCATTTCGCTGCACAGAGAATCGCGATGGATTGGTGGCCGAATTTGACTTTGATGAGGTGGAGGGTGGAATACTCGTTCGGGGGCGCCTGCCCGGGGACAAGTTCCGACCTCTGGGCATGCCTGTGTATAAGAAACTGCAGGACTTCATGGTTGATGCCAAGATCCCTTCTCTTTGGCGGGATCGAATACCCGTGGTTTGCTCCTGTAAGGGAATCATCTGGGTGGTAGGCTGGCGCATTGAAGACAGGGTAAAGGTTACCCAATCTACGAGGGAGCTTCTCCGTTTGCAGTTCACCAGACTGCTCTCTTGAGCCTTGGCACAGGTTTCCCTGGCCCGAAGCGGACGCTCGTTGGGTGCCCAGACTTCGCCTTTTCCGCTATACTAGGCGCTATGCACGATATCCTGCTCGTGGACAAGCCCCAGGGCCCCACCTCATCTCGGGTAGTGGAACTGATCAGAAGGAAGCTCAAAGTGAGGGCTGGGCACACTGGGACTCTGGACCCGCTGGCCACAGGACTGCTGGTCGTTCTTACGGGAAAGGGTACCAAAGAGGCGTCCTCATTCCTCAACCTGGACAAGAGCTACGAAGTCAAAGCGACGCTGGGAGTGGAGACCGACACGTATGATCGTCAGGGCAGAGTCCTGCGACGAAACGATAGAGAGGTGACCAGGCACGAAATGGAGGAGGTGCTGAAGGAATTCTATGGTGATATTTGGCAAGTCCCCCCTCCGTTTTCTGCGAAGAGGATACAGGGTCGAAAGGCGTATGAACTGGCCAGAAGAGGCGTGAGTGTAGAGATGGCACCGCAGAAGGTAAGCATTCACTTTCTGGAGCTTGGGGAATTCCAGTTCCCTTCGTTTAACCTTGCCTGTGACGTTTCGTCGGGGTTCTATGTCAGAAGCTTGGTTCACGATGTAGGAGAGAGGTTGAGAACCGGCGCGATGGTGGCGGAAGTCCGCCGCACAAGAGTAGGGCCTTATCGCGTAGAGCAGGCCAGGCCTCTGGAACAGATACTGAGTGAGAACGGCTAGGCGATCCTGATGGTGGCCCCTTCTTGCTGATGTTTCCACTGGTGCTGGCGTGGGCAGGGTGTTCTGGAGGAGGGGATTGGGTCTGGCGGGTGCGAGGCCAGCAACTGGGCTCGGCGTGTTCTCCAGCAGTAACGCCTCTAGATCGCAGGCACGGCCGGGAATGCCATGACAAGGTGGTCTCGTTCAGCTATAATCTGATGCGTGTGCTGTGGTTGCTGGATTTGCCCTGGATAAGTAGTGAAGACGTTCAATAGGAAAGGGGACAAAGGGGAGACCAGCCTTCTCCGCGGTATGAGGGTGTCCAAGGCCGATGCTCGATGTGAGGCCTGCGGCACGATTGACGAAGCTGTTTCGTGTTTGGGGTTGGCCAAGGGCTTCTGCCAGGCCGAGGTAGCTGGCATCCTGCACTCTCTGCAGCAAGACCTGTTTGTGGTGGCGGCGGAGTTGGCAACTCCAGCAGGGCGCGTCGGTGAGCCAGCCATAAACGCGCGTGTAGTACAGCCCGAGATGGTTCAGACATTGGAGGATTGGATAGAAGACATAGAGGCCAAGATCGCCATGCCTCGTGCGTTTGTTATTCCCGGGGAGTGCAGGGGCTCGGCAGCTCTGGACGTGGCACGCGCCGTCATCAGACGCGCTGAAAGGAGAGTGGTGAGCTTGAGAGAAGCGGGACAACCGGTGAGTCAGGAGGTCTTGAGCTACCTGAACCGACTAGCTGATCTGGCTTTCGCCCTAGCCCGTTACCAGGATAAGGTTGGCGATGGAGATAATCCCGGCCATTGACATCAGGGGTGGCAAGTGTGTCAGGCTCTATCAAGGGGACTATAGCAGGCAGACGACGTTCGCTGACAACCCCGCAGAGGTAGCTTTGCATTGGGAATCTACTGGCGCTAGGTGGCTGCACGTAGTCGACCTGGATGGGGCGGCTACAGGCGAGCCCAGGAACACGGGGGTGGTGAGGAGCATACTGAGTAGAAGCGTTTTGCTGGTCGAAGTGGGTGGTGGCATCAGGAAAGAAGAGGTGGCGGAGAAGCTGGTGCGCAGCGGGGTGAGTCGCATAGTCCTGGGGACGGCGGCCATAGAGGAGCCAGAACTGGTGGAGAAGCTTAGCCGCCGATTTGGCCAGATTATTGTGGTTGGACTTGATGCTCGAGACGGCAAGATTGCCATCCACGGCTGGCGAAAGGACACGGTTGTCGATGTTCTCGACTTGGCGAAGGAGATGACAGAGATCGGGGTGCAGCGATTCATATACACGGACGTAAGACGGGATGGCACACTTACGGAGCCCAATTTTGACGCCGTGGAGAGGTTGAGGGACAGGCTAGATGCATCTCTGGTTGCTTCAGGAGGCATTGCGCGGCTGGAGCATTTGCGGAGGCTTGGCGAACTCGGTGTGGAGGGAGCTATCATAGGAAAGGCGCTCTATACAGGAGATATCGATTTGCGGGAAGCGATAGCCCGTTTTGGAGGTTAGATGCTGAAGCTCGATGACAAGGGCTTGATTCCAGCCATTATTCAGGATGCCCGAAACGGTGAGGTTCTCATGCTGGGCTACATGAACCGAGAGTCCATCAAACTGACGCTATCCAGCGGTGACGTCTGGTTCTATAGCCGCAGTCGACAGGAGCTGTGGCACAAGGGAGCTACCTCGGGCAATTTCCTCAGGGTGAGGTCCGTTCTCAGAGATTGTGACGGTGACACGCTGCTCGTTCAGGCCGAGCCCACCGGTCCGGTGTGTCATCTGGGCTATCGCACTTGCTTCCTCAAGAATGAGGAAGAGCACAGGTCCCTAGGAAAACAGGACTTAGACTAGTTTCCTTTCGCCTCTTTCTCTTCAGAGCTGTCGGCGTCGACAACCTCTTTCAGTGCTGATATGGCGGCCTCCAGTTGCCCACCATCCGGCTCTCTGGTGGTCATGGCTTGCAGCGTCAATCCTGGGGCCAGTAGTATCTGAGACAAGACGCTCTGGCTGTGACTTGCTCCGAACTTGGTGACTTCGTACCCAATGGCGGCAATAACCGGCAGGAGGACTATGCGCGAGGCGATACTCATCCATATTGGCGGGCGACCAAGCAAGGCGAAGACAAGGATGGAGATGACTAGCACGGCGAAGATGAAGCTGGTGCCGCAGCGTGCGTGAGCGGTGGGGTAGCCCTTGACCGCTTCCACCTCCAGGGGACATCCATTCTCATAGGCGTTGACCACTTTGTGCTCTGCCCCGTGATAGGCGAAGACCCTTCTTATGTCAGGGAAGAGGCCTATGACCTTAAGATAGCCGACGAAAATGCCAATGCGGAGGAAGCCTTCGAGCAGATTGCTCACAAAGTCAGAGGTAACATAGGTGTCGAGCAGGCGCGCAATGAGAAGAGGAGCGACGAAGAACAGCGCTGCTGCGAACGCAATGCTGGCGGCTGCAATTCCCCACAAGGCCAGTGCTGGTATCTGCTCCTCTTCTTCGGCTGTGGCGATCCGGGCGGAGTAGAGCAAGGAGTGGATTCCCAGAACCAGAGTCTCGATGAGGACGATGACGCCTCTGATGAGAGGGCTTTCTCTGAGGCGACCTCTGTATATCTTGGCCAGCGGTTCTCTTCTAGTCTCCAGTTGTCCGTCTGGACGCCGCACAGATATGGCCATGTTGCCGCGTCCCCGCATCATCACGCCCTCGATGACCGCTTGCCCGCCGTAGGGGAATCCCTTTGCCGTTTGCTTCTCCATTTCTTCCGCGCAATGGCGTTGGATTCGGTCCCCGTTCAAATAAGCAACGAGGGATGGCCTGTTCCACCATCCCTTGGCTCTGCAATTGTGCCTGGCCGGTCAGTCCTTGATGTTATACCGCTTCTTGAAGCGTTCCACTCTTCCCATCGTGTCAACTATCCTCTGCTTGCCTGTGTAGAAGGGGTGACATCTGCTACAGACCTCGATCCTCAGTTCTGGACTAGTTGACCCGGTGGTGAACGTGTTGCCGCATAGGCAGGTCACCTTGGCATCGTCATAGTACTTAGGGTGAATCTTGGGTTTCACTGTAAACACTCACTCTCTTCTTATACCGGGTTGCTGGCTCGTAGGCGACGTTGCCATCTATCAGGGCAAAGAGGGTGTGGTCCCTGCCCATGCCTACATTATTCCCTGGTGCAACACGAGTACCGCGCTGCCTCACAAGTATATTGCCGGCGCGCACCTGCTGCCCGCCGTACCTCTTGACTCCCAGGCGTTTGGACTGACTGTCTCGTCCACATCTTGTACTGCCGCCGCCTTTCTTGTGTGCCATCGTTACGCCTCTGGTCTCACGACTTCTTCTATGGACAGCCTGGTGTAGATTGGCCGGTGTCCGGTCTTCTTGCGATACCGGGTCTTGTTCTTGTATTTGAACACTGTGAGTTTATCGCCCTTGACCTCGCCCATGGAGCTTGCTACTACCTTGGCTCCCTCGATCGTTGGAGTGCCCACGAGCGTGTCTTGCCCGTCGCCGATAAGCAAGACCCTATCCAGCTCAACGGTCTTGCCGGTAGATGTGTCCAGACGGTCAACCTGTATGGTCTGTTTGGGAGCAACCCTGTACTGCTTGCCGCCTGCCTCAACGATTGCGTAGATAATGTCACCTCCGAGAGTCGACTACAGATTGTAGCAGGCCGAATTGTGGAGTGTCAAACCTGATGTTTGGCCTTCAGCCAGTTCAGCACGGCATTCATCGCCTGTTCCTCCAGGCGTAGCCTGTGCTTTGCACCCGGGACTATGACTAGCTCCTTGGGTTCTCTGGCCTTTCGATACAGTCTGTGAGCATGCTCCAAAGGCACGACTTCATCGGCATCGCCATGAACCAAGAGCAGCGGACAAGGGGAGACCTTGTCCACCCAGTGAATTGGAGAGACTGTCTGGAAGCCGTTCAGCCAGATTTCAGTGGATGGCGGGAAGTCACTGTCTCGTATGACCCCGATGTTGCGGAAGTGCTGGATGCAGCCTGCGCCCGAATCTCTGCCGACCAGCGAGCCGAAATTGGCGGGACAGGCGCAAGCTGCCACTGCGGAGATTCTTGGGTCTAGGGCTGTGTGATGGATGGCCACTGCTGCTCCGCCGCTGAAGCCCAGAAGAGAAAAGCGGTTCTCATCCGCTTCTTCGAGTGCCTGGAGAAAGTCGACCGCAGCTTGTAGATCGTGACTCCAGCCAAGGAGGTCCAGATTGCCTTGGCTTCTTCCCGCCCCGCGGAAGTTGAAGATGAGAGTAAGGAAGCCAGCGTCGCAAAATCCTTGTGCTAGAGCGGCATAGCCTCTGTCATTGGGATCATGTTGAACGGCCGGAATGCCGTGGCAGATGCATAGTGTCGGAAAGGCCTTGGTGCCCCGTGGGACATAGAGTTCACCTGCCAGTTGGAGCCCATCACTTATCAGGCGGACAGTCCGCACTTTCATCCGAGTCAGGGGTAGCGGTAGGTTCCTCGCTTTCGTTTGAAAAGATAGCCGGCTATCAGCCCCAAGACCAAACCACCGATGTGAGCCTGCCAAGCTATTCCAGGGATAAAAGAGAGTGCCAGAAAACCCATGATTGCCACCCAGAGAGGAATCGGGAACGGGAAGGGGAACACAAATACCGGCAGTTTCGGAGCCATCATTGCCAGCGTCCCACCAACAGCATAGATGGCACCCGAAGCGCCCACTCCTGTTGAACTGGGATTCGCCAAGACCATGAAGAGAGCATTGCCGGCCAGGCCTCCGAGGCCATAGACCCAGAGAAAACTCCTCTCGCCAACGAGCCTGATGAGGAAGCTCCCTAGGAAGAACAGGCTGATCATGTTGAACAGGATGTGGTTGAAGCTTCCGTGCACAAAGATGCTGGTCACGATCGTCCACGGTTGCCTCACAAACAGTGCAGGTGTCATTCCGAGGAACAGGATCATGTCTGGTCTCAGCAGAGTCACTATGAAGACCAGTACGTTTAGAGCTACGAGGAACCAGATAGCATGCAAATTGGGAGTACTGTAGCCTCTCATCGCGTAGATTATAGATTAGCACTGTGCGGTGCTACAAGGCGTTGCGGGGACGGTTGCCGGATGTCCTCGCCCAAGCCTATGTCCACCAGCAGGCCAGAAGTATACCCAGGACTGCCCCTGCCATTACCTGAAATCGTGTGTGCCCCACCAACTGTCGGAGGAAGCGTTCAAACTGCAGGTGTCACGCCAGTTGCATCGTACATCACCACCATAGCCAGGATGGCGCTGATGCCAAAAGCAGCCGAATCCACTCCGTGGACTATGCCTGCAGTAGTTGCCAGAGCGCAGACCAGGGAAGCATGAGCACTGGGCATTCCTCCTGCAGCGATTGTGTAGCGCAGGTCAAGGCGTTTCTCTCTGAGTGCCTGAATGATCGTTTTGAGCGCCTGGGCAACGAGCCAAGCACCGACGGGGATGAGCAGTGTCTTGTTCGCCGCGACTTGGGCTAGGATGTTCATGCCTTCTCTGTTATTGACTGCCAGTCCGTCGGTCCGGAATGGATAATCTTAGCCGTGTCTTGGCTTTCTTTCAAGCTACACCTTAGATCGTTTGCTGTAGGCTGGTGAGCGGCGTTCGTAGCGAGATTCTCGGCTTCGCCTGTGCCAGTACATATTGACAAGCGCTTCCGTTCGTGTAATCATACTTTCTCACTCCGGCATGCGAAGTTGATGTGCTCAGTTGAGTAGCTCGAATCCTCGCGGATCTCAACGAAGCTGGAGACGAAATGCCTGTAACGTACGAGGAACTGACTGTAGGTTATGAGTTTCCGCCGGTCAGCTACGAACTGAGTGCCTCGCTTGTTGCCAAGTACCTGGAAGCTGTGGACAGCGCAGATGGTGATGCTGTTCCTCCTCTAGCGGTAGCAGCTCGTGCTCTGGCGGCACTGACTGAGTGGCTTCAATTGCCGCCCGGCACGATACATGCATCGCAGGATTTCGAGTTCTTTGGCGTGGTGCCTGTGGGTGCTGCTGTGGGCTGCCAGGCAAAGGTGGCTCGGAAGCTGACTAGAGGAAGCATGCGCATGCTCGTTCTCGAACTGAGTGTCTCCGACAAGAGCGGGCAGAAGGTGCAGTCAGGCAAGGCCACCGTCATCTTGCCAGCCTAGAGACAATGATTGGGGAGATTCATCAGGGACAAGCTCTTCCTCTAGTGGTGAAGCACATCACTCAAGAGAAGATCAATCTCTACGCCGAGGCGTCGGGTGATTTCAACCCCATCCATATCGATGAGTCCTTTGCTCGTCAGACTCCGCTGGGTGGAACCATCGCCCACGGCATGCTTCTTCTGGCCTATGTGTCGGAAACGATGGCCCGGGCTTTCGGCACGCGCTGGAATTCTAGTGGCAAGCTCTCTATGCGCTTCAAAGCGCCCGCGCGATCTGGAGACACTGTGACTGTTGCCGGAGAAGTCGAGTCCGTTGAGAAGGAAGAGGGGGCGTCATACGCCAGATGTAGTCTAGAGTGCCGCAATCAACAGGGTGAGGCGATTGTTGTGGGAGAGGCGTGGGTGCGGCTGAAGTAAGTCTCCGAAGTAGGGAAGATGTCTCAAGGCAAGAAAGTATGCATAGCAGTTGATGCCATGGGGGGCGACTACGCTCCTGCGGAGATTGTCAAAGGAGTGGTCCTTGCCGGCCAGAGGGGTGATGTAGAGATAGTGCTGGTCGGTCAGGTGGACACGATGGAGGAGGAACTGGCCAAACATGACGGCTCTGGTTTGCCCATACGGCTGGTCGAAGCCACCGAGGTTGTAAGAGAGGGTGAACCACCGGCCTCGGCGGTTCGGCGCAAGCCCAATAGCTCTGTAGTCGTAGCCACGAAGCTGGTCAAGTCCGGCGAAGCCGATGCGATGGTCAGTGCTGGTCCCTCAGGCGCAGTTGCTGTCAGTGCGGTTCAACACCTGGGTATGCTCGAGGGGATGGAGCGTCCGGCGCTTGGAGGGGGCTTTGGAAGCTTCGCGCCCGGTGTACTACTCATCGATCTGGGAGCTAATGTTGACTGCAAGCCGTACCAGCTCTTGGCGTTTGCCATTGCCGGTTCGGTCTACGCCACGCAGTTCTTGGGTGTTCCCAATCCTACGGTTGGCTTGCTGAGCACAGGTGCTGAAGAGGGCAAGGGAAACGAGCTAGTTCGCGAAGGCTACCACCTTCTGAAAGGCAGCGGGGTGAATTTCGTTGGCAATGTTGAAGGCAGCGATATCCTTACAGGGAAGGCCAACGTAGTTGTCTGTGACGGATTTGTGGGCAATGTCCTTCTCAAATTCTATGAAAGCATAGGAGAGTATGCCCTAGGGTGGATGAGACACAAGCTGAGGAGACATCCCCCCTTGAGCTGGATGGTCAAGCTAGCGTTTGACAGGGTCTTGCCAATAGCCAAACTGTCTTACGAGGGCGAGGAGGCGGGCAGCGGAATCCTATGGGGCGTCAATGGTATCGTCAGGGTGGCTCATGGAGCTTGTCGGGCTTCTCACATAGCCCATGGCATAGCGGGTGCCAAGAAAGCTGTTATGGCGGATATCATTGGCATCTTGAAGCCAGAACTGGAGAGATTCAAGAGAGAAGGCAAACTGTAAAGGAGGAACGAATGTCTGTCGAAGAGCAAATAAGAGACATTGTGTCGAGGATTGCACATGTTGACAAGGGTATCATCACCAGGGAGAGCACTTTCAAGGACATGAAGGCGGATTCCCTGGACATTGTGCAAGCACTGGTAGCGGTTGAAGAGGCCTTTGATATCGAGATCCCGGATGAAGAGGCACAGAAATTTCAGAATTTCGGCGATTTTGTCAGCTATGTGGAAAGCCGGGCGGCGAAAAAGGATGAGGCTTAGCCGTGTCATTCGAAGGGAAATTGGCATTGGTGACTGGGAGTGGGAGGGGAATCGGTCGAGCGACCGCGCTGAAACTTGCCTCGCTCGGCTGTGACATCATTGTGAACTACTTTCGGCGTCGTGAGACGGCCGAGAGCACAGCCAAGGATATTCAAGCTCTAGGAGTGAGAGCGGAAGTTGTCAAGGCCAACGTGGGCGATCCTGCCAAGATCGACGAGATGTTCGACACAATCGCCAATAGGTTCGGCTACCTGGATATCTTGATCAGCAATGCAGCCTCCGGCGTGGGTCGCCCTATCATGGATGTGGATGTTAAGGCCTGGGATTGGACTATGGATATCAATGCCAAGGCGTTCCTGCTATGTGTCCAGCGAGCGGTCCAGCTAATGGAGGGAAGGGCTGGTACAGTAGTCAGCATCTCCAGCCTGGGTTCTAGGTTCGTGTGGCCTACTTACGCTGCCGTGGGCGTGTCCAAGGCTGCCTTGGAAGCGCTGACTCGCTACTTGGCAATAGAGATGATTCCCAAGGGAATCCGAGTCAATGCTGTGTCTGCTTCTGCGGTGAACACCGAGGCACTGCAGTTCTACATTAGAGAGGGGTATGTGAAGGACAGCAAACAGACGACACCAGCAGGTAGGATGGTGACTCCTGAAGACGTGGCTAATGTGGTAGCTTTTCTGTGTAGCGAGGAAGCTTTCATGATTCGAGGGCAGACGATTGTTGTCGACGGAGGTACCTCTGTGGCTCCGTTTATTCCTGGGGGGCAGGAACAAGCATGAAGATGCCGAGAGTTGTCGTCACAGGAATGGGCACAGTCAACGCCTTGGGGTTGAGTGTTGACAGGTTCTGGGAAGGGTTGGTTGCCGGAAAATCAGGAATTGGGCTTATTGGTCGTTTTGACGCCAGTAAGTTCTATGTGAAGGTAGATGCTGAGGTGAAGGACTTTGATGCCACGGCATACATGGACCCAAAGATAGTGGACAGAAATGCAAGGGCGGTGCATTTCGCCATAGCCGCAGCGAAGGAGGCCGTGAGATCGGCCGAGCTGAACATGAATCAGGAATTGTCCGAACGCGTGGGAGTGAGCGTTGCCTGTATGGTGGAAAGCGACTATGTCGTCAGACAGAATGAGATGCTGGAGAAGCGAGGGCCGAGGAGAGTCGACCCTCTGTTTGTTGCCAAGTCGAGTCCCAGTGCGGCGTCTATGCAGATAGGCATGTACTTGGAGGCCAGGGGCCCCAATTCCAGTGTCAATAGCTTGTGTGCCAGCGGGGCAGATGCGATAGGAACCGCGATGAATTTCATCCGCCTGGGCTGTGCAGATGTGATGATAGCTGGTGGTTCTGATTCCAGCCTGTCCCCTGTTGGCATGGCTGGCTTGGATATACTGGGGGCTTTGACTCGAGAGCCGGACCCGGCCAAGGCCTGTAGGCCCTTTGACCTCAACCGCAGCGGTTTCGTCTTTGGAGAGGGTGCGGGGATTCTTGTCTTGGAGAGCTACGAACACGCCAAGAAACGGGATGCACCCATACTTGCTGAACTGGCTGGTGTCGGCTGGTCCTTTGACGCTTATGACCAGACTGCCCCTGCGCCTGAAGCAGAGGCATATGCCATGAAGGCGGCGTTGCAGAGCGCTGACGTGAAGGCAAGGGAGGTTGACTATATCAACGCTCACGGCACCAGCACCCGTCTCAATGACCCCAATGAAACCAAGGCGATTAAGATGGTCTTCGGTGAACGTGCCTACAGGATTCCGGTGAGCTCCACCAAGTCCATGGTTGGTCATGCAGTTACAGCCGCTGGCGCCATCGAGAGTATTGCCTCCGTACTCATCATGAACAAGGGCATTATCCACCCGACGATAAACTACGAGACACCTGATCCTGAGTGTGACTTGGACTATGTCCCCAATGTCGCTCGCCAGGCGCGGGTCGATGTTTGCCTGAGCAACAGCTTTGGGCTTGGGGGTGAGAACTGCTGTCTGGTGCTGAGGAGGTCCGCTAAATGACGTTGTGGTGCTATTGCGCGGTGAGCAACCAGGACAGCAATGTGGAGGAGAAATGGGCTTAGAGGACAGAGTGGCTTTGGTGACTGGCGCCTCCCGTGGTATGGGTAGAGCGATCGCCTTGAAGCTTGCCGGCCTTGGGTGCATGGTGGCGGTAAACTACGTGGCTATCGATGACCAGAACAGGTTAGATGCTGACAACGTAGTTGAGACGATTATGGGTATGGGTGGGGAGGCCTTCTCGGTTGAAGCCGATGTTCGAGATGGTGAGGCGGTGAAGGCCATGGTTCAGGGAGTGGTCGACAGGTGGGGCAAAGTATCCATATTGGTGAACAACGCCGGGATTACCAGGGACACCCTTTTGCTGCGAATGTCTGAAGACGCTTGGGATGACGTGCTTGACGTGAACCTACGGGGCACCTATCTGTGCAGCAAGTTTGCGCTAAAGTCCATGATAAGAGAAGGGTGGGGCCGCGTCATCAGCATCGCCTCGATCGCTGGAGTGATTGGCAACGCTGGGCAGACAAACTATGCCGCCTCCAAGGGTGGGATCATAGCCTTCACCAAGAGCTTAGCGAGAGAGGTGGGGTCCCGCAACATCACTGCAAATGCCGTGGCACCTGGCTTCATCAAGACCAGCATGACGGAGCAGCTATCTGAGGAGATCAAGAACTCTATTCTGTCCATGACTTCGTTGCGTCGCGCTGGGGAACCTGGAGACGTGGCTGAGCTTGTGGCCTTCCTGGCTAGTGACGCAGCCGGGTACATTACGGGGCAAGTTATTGGGATAGACGGGGGAATGTAGGTTGGGGTGGAGCGCCCGCTAGCCAGCTGAGAGGGAATGAAATCCATTTTCCACTGCCGATAGGTGGTGGGGTCGACATATGCTCTATCGGCATCTTCACCGTGCTTCCAGTGAGACTCACCGTCTCCTTGGGTGCCATAGCTTCTGCGTCTACGTGTGGGGGTGACAGGGTCATCTAGTATCGCCTAACAGGGCGAGGCGATTGACTTTGTCGGGAGCATCGGCTAGATTATCGTGCTGGGAGTGGCGATGGAGCGGTATGGGCAAAGAGGGGAGGGCATGTTCACGCAACGGACATTAGGACAGGTGCGTCAAGGTGGAAAAGAGTGGGAGAAGGAACTGGAGAGGAGCGTTGAACAGAAGCCTGAGAGGATGGAAAGGTTCTCCACAGTCTCCGATGTGGAAGTGAAGAGGATCTACACGCCAGCAGATGTCAAAGATACTGATTTCGCCCGTGATATTGGCTACCCAGGCATCTTCCCATTTACCAGGGGTTGTCAGCCTTCAATGTATCGTGGCAGGGAATGGACCTTTCGGATGTTCTCAGGAATGGGTAGTGCAGCCGACACCAACAAGAGATGGCGTCTGCTGCTGAGGCAGGGCGAAACGGGGTTGAGCACGGCCTTCGATTTTCCCACCTTGATGGGCTATGATACTGACTGTCCCAAGGCGAGGGGGGAGTGTGGCAGGTGTGGCGTGGCAATTGACACTCTGGCAGATTTCGAGATCCTCACAGACTCCATCCCGCTCGACAGTGTTACCACATCCATGACCATCAATCCTCCGGCACCTGTGCTATGGGCCATGTACCTGGCAGTCGCCGAAAAGAGCGGGATAGGCTGGGACAAGATCGGGGGCACCATCCAGAACGATATGCTCAAGGAATTCATCGCGCAGAAGACCCTCATGCTCCCTCCGGAACCTTCGATACGACTGATAAGCGACACTGTAGAATTCGGGGCCAGGCATGTGCCCAGGTGGAACACTATCAGCATTAGCGGCTATCATATCCGTGAGGCGGGCTCTACTGCCGTGCAGGAGCTCGCCTTCACCTTGGCGGATGGGATAGCGTACGTACAGGACGTCCTTGAACGGAAGAAACTGGATGTTGACTCCTTCGCCCCGCGCCTGTCGTTCTTCTTCAACTCGCACCTGGATTTCTTCGAGGAAATTGCGAAGTTCAGGGCGGCCAGAAGGATGTGGGCCAAGATAATGAGGTACAGGTTCAAGGCTGAAGATCCCCGTTCATGGTGGATGAGATTTCACACCCAGACAGCGGGCTGCTCGCTTGTGGCTCAGCAGCCCTATAACAATGTCATCAGGACTACGACCGAAGCTCTGGCGGCAGTTCTGGGAGGGACGCAGTCTCTCCATACCAACTCTCTAGACGAGACATTGGCTTTGCCCAGCGAGTTCGCTGTCACTATCGCCCTACGCACCCAGCAGATCATCGCCGATGAGATAGGGGTCGCCAATACCATAGACCCAATGGCAGGTTCCTACTTTGTGGAGTCCCTGACAAATGAGACGGAGGAGAGGGCCTGGGAATACATCAACAGGATAGATGAAATGGGCGGCATGCTCGCTGCCATTGAGAGGGGCTTCCCTCAAAGGGAGATTGCCGATGCAGCCTATCACTATCAGCAGCAGATTGAGGAAGGGGAGAAGGCCGTGATAGGCGTGAACAAGTACTCCACCGGGGAACAGGTATATCCTCCGCTACTACATATGCCCGAGAGATTGGAGGAGGAGCAGAGAGCGAGAACGAGGGAGGTGAAGAGAACCAGGGACAGCCGAAAAGCGCTTCAGAGCCTGAACGATATTCGCGCTGCTTGCAGGAGGGACAAGAACATCATGCCCTACGTGGTGGAGGCCGTGAAGGCGTATGCCACAGAACAAGAGATATGTGACGTGTGGAGGGAGGTGTTTGGGGAGTACCGGGAGTCGGCTGTTCACCTGTGAGGAGTAGATGGTGTCGGAAAGGAAGCTGAGGATTCTTGTTGCCAAGCCAGGGCTCGATGGGCACGACAGGGGCGCGAAGATCCTGGCACGGGCCTACAGGGATGCCGGGTTTGAGGTCATATACAGCGGCCTGCATCAGATGCCAGAGCAGATCGTCCAGGCGGCTCTGCAGGAGGATGTGGACCTGATCGGGTTGAGTTGTCTCTCTGGTGCACATATGTATCTGTTCCCCAGAGTCATTGAACTGCTGAAAGAGAACGAAGCGGAGGACATAACAGTCATAGGAGGAGGTATCATTCCCATGGATGATATCCCGAAGCTCAAAGAGGCGGGTATAAGGGAGGTCTTCTTGCCAGGTGCCTCCCTAACTGATGTGGTGGATTGGGCAAGGGTCAATGTGGAACCCTGTCGCTATGGCGAGAGGGACTAGTGAGGGAGTCTCATATATATATGGGGCTGGCAAAGAGAGTACTACAGGGCGATATTCGGGCAACGGCAAGGTTGTTGAGGGAAGTGGAGGAGGAGTTGCCCGGCGCCACCGATGAACTGAAGGCGCTCTATCCTCATACGGGGAAGTCACATGTTGTGGGCATAACTGGCGCCCCCGGCTCAGGAAAGAGCACTCTAATCGACGTGTTGATTGATGCCTACAGGAGAGAGAAGAAGACGGTTGGGGTCATAGCCATTGATCCGTCCAGTCCCTTCAGTGGCGGGGCCATACTGGGCGACAGGATAAGGATGCAGAGACATGCCACGGATGAGGGCGTCTTCATCAGAAGCCTGGCCACCAGAGGGTGGCATGGCGGTCTATCCAAGGCTGCGGCGAACGTCATTCACATAATGGATGCTATGGGTAGGGATGTCATACTGGTGGAGACCGTGGGAGTGGGGCAGGCCGAGGTGGACATCATGAACTTCGCGCACACCTCTTTGGTGGCGCTGGTGCCCGGGACAGGCGACTGGGTCCAGACACTCAAGGCGGGCATTCTGGAGATAGCTGATATCTTCGTCATAAACAAAGCAGATAAGCAGGGTGTCAATGAGGTTGAGGTTGAATTGCAGGCCATGCTGCAAATGGGGGCCCCTTACCCTGATGCCTGGAAACCCAGAATACTCCTGACTGAGGCGATCAACAACAAGGGGATCGACGATCTGATGGAGGCGATTCGCCAGCATAGGGAGTTTCTTGTTGCCAGTGGGAGGTACGAAGCGCATCTCAGGGAGCGGAGTCGACTTGAGCTCATTGAGGTGCTCAAGAGTTCGTTTATGGATCGCGTGTTCCGGATGGCGGGTGGAGATGACTATGTTGAGAAGCTGATAGATGATCTGGCAAGCCGGAAGGTCGATCCCTATTCCGCCGCCTCTGACATCATTAAGAGAATACTACAGGAAGGCACGTTCTAGAGCCGCCTGTCTGCGGGCGGCGTCTTCTGTGACCTCAGAGCAGTGCTTCTTGCCCGGAGAGGGGCAAATGATGGCACATCATTGAGGGAGGTGAACAGGCGTGACGAACGATGCGGCTATCATAGCGACCATAAGGGAAGAGATGGCGTTGGCGTCGGGGTGCACAGAACCCGTTGCCGTTGCCCTGGCGTGCTCGAGGGCATACGGGGAAATCGGGGGAGTGCTGGAAAGGATAGAGGTGCTTACCGATCCCGGCATCTACAAGAATGGCTTCTCGTGCATCGTACCGGGTACGGAAGAGGTGGGCCTTGCAGCTGCCGCGGCGTTGGGTGCCCTGGCGGGCAGGACCGAGCTGGAATTGGAGGTGCTAAGGGATGTCACCGACAGTGATGTCGCGGCTGCTAGGCGTATGGTTGAGCGGGGAGCAGTGGATGTTCAGGTCAAGAAGGGAGAGCCTGAGATATACATTGCGGCACAGGTCAACACGAGTAAGGGATGGGCCAGTGCTCTAGTGAGGAAGACGCACACCAATGTCGTCCGAATGGAAGTCAACGGAGGATTGATATATCAGGCGAAGCGAGAGAGAATGGCTGCAGCGGGCGAGCAGCATCTAGATGTGAAGGAGCTCAACGTGGCTGACATGGTCAGGTTCGTTGCTGAGGTTCCCTTTGAAGCTATAAGCTTCGTCTTGGAAGCTGTGCGGGTGAACAAGGTACTTGCCCGGTTGGGTCTAGAGGGGAAACTGGGGTTGGGAGTGGGCAGAGGGATGTCTCGTCTGCTTGAGCAGGGGGAGATGGCCGATGACTTGGTGAGCTCTGCTCAACTTATGACTGCGTCCGCTGTGGACGCTCGCATGGGTGGAGCGAGGGAGTCTGCCATGAGTATCGCAGGCAGCGGAAGCCATGGAATTATCGCGACCATGCCAATTGTCGCCATAGCGGACAAGAGGGGAATTGGAGACGAGGTGATGGCTCGGGCGATTTTCCTCAGCTACTTGATCACAGTGTACATCAAGGGATACTCGGGCAGGTTGTCAGCCTTGTGCGGGTGCGCCGTAGCCGCAGGGGCTGGAGCCAGTGCTGGGGTTGCTTTCCTCCTGGGAGGAGACGGGAAGCAGATTGAGCACTCCATCATGAACATGGCGGCTGACATAACCGGCATTATCTGTGATGGCGGCAATCTGGGTTGCGCTATGAAGGCAGCCACTGGGGCGGGTGCGGCTGTGCTTTGCGCGCTTCTGGCGCTCGGGGGAATTCACGTTCCTGGGGGCACCGGCATTGTGGCGGAGACGGTCGAGCGAACCATAGCGAACATCGGGAGGATCAGCTCCCCTGGCATGCTTGGAACGAACGAAGTGATCCTAGATGTGATGATGGAAGGAGAAAACATGGCGAAACGGTGAACAGTGTGGCCGATTTCTGGGAGGACGGTGCTATAATTGAGCGAAAGAGAGCAAGAGGGAAGGCAATAGCAATGGATAAGGCGAAAGTGCTAAAGAAACCGGTGGCTATTCTTGGTGGAGGTGCGTGCGGGCAGACTCTGGCGAGTGAGTTTGCCCTGACTGGACACAGCGTGAGGCTATTTGAGTTGCCCGAATTTGCTCAGCAGAGCCTGGGGCAGGTGCTACAGACTCACGAGATAGAGCTTGAAGGGTCGCAGGTGAACTTCAAGTGGTTCAAGCGAGTCGGTGTTGCCAGGTTAGACGTTGTCACCACGGAGATGTCCGAGGCACTGAGTGGGGCAGGTTTGGTGGTGGTGGCGATTCCAGCAAAGGGCCATAGACCCTTCTTTGAGAAAATGATCCCCTATCTTGAGGATGGGCAGGTGCTAAGCATATTCCCGGGGAATTTCGGCTGCTTGATGCTGAGAGAAATGATGAGGCAGGAGGGATGTGGTGCGAATGTGATCGTCGGTGGGTGGAGTTCCATGCCGTACGGCGTCAGGGTGGTGGAGCCCGGCAAGGTCAATTGCATAGCCAGGACTCGGGAACTTCTTGGCGATGCCTTACCGAGCAGCGATGGAGAGGAGTTCTTCGACATATTGAAGGGCATCCCGGCGTTCGATGGTACTGTGGAGGTCAAGAAGGGGGATACGGTTGTCGGAGTTGATCTCTCCAATCCCAACCCCGTTGTTCATGTACCTGGCTCAGTACTTAACGTAGGTGCTATGGAGGTGTCGGAAACAGAGGGGATACTGGGTATTCCCAAGGGCAAGTACTCAATGTACAAGTACGGAATGAGTCCCGCCGTCTCCAGGGCTCAACTGGCCTTCTATCGTGAAGAGAGGAAGATTGCGGGTGCCATGGGAGTACGAATGATTGACTATCGCGAAGACCAGTTCTTCTGGAAGGCCAGCGTCATGGGCGTGGAGTTCTGGTCTCCGTTTGCGGATGTCCTTATCCCACCCATAGCTGGCCCCACCTCGGTGGAACACAGATACTTCAGCGAGGATATACCGGTGGGCACCGTGACTCGCTACAACCTGGCTAGGAAGTTTGGCGTCGATGTTCCCGTCATATCTTCGATGGTGTGGCTGGGTTCAGCGGTATGCGGGCACGATTTCCTGAAGGAAGGAGTGTCTCTGAAGGAACTGGGCATTGAGGACTTGAGCAAAGAGCAGATAGTCAAGTACCTGAGGGAAGGTGTGAGACCATAGTAGGTGCCGGGAATGAGTTCAAGCAGAATCTGACGAACGAGGTACCCACGTGGCTGAAGCAGAGAGGAAGAAGATCGATATTCCATATCTCTATGCCAAGAAAGCGCAGGGTGAGAAGGTATCCTGGCTGACTGCTTATGACTATCCCATGGCGTACTATGAGGACAAGGCGGGGATTGAGATAATTATGGCCGGCGACTCCGGAATGATGGCCTTGCTCGGGCACAAGAACACGCTGTCGGCGACGATGGACCAGATGATCTGGATGACTCAGGCGGTGACGAGGGGGGCCAAGTACGCTTTCATAGTCGGCGACATGCCGTATATGTCCTATCAGGCCAGCAGGGAGGAGGCCATTCGCAACGCAGGAAGGTTCATGGCGGAGGGCGGCACTGATTGCGTTAAGTTGGAAGGGGGCGCCATCATGGCGGACACGGTGTCTGCTATAGTAAGAGCCGGGGTGCCCGTAATGGGACATATCGGGATGACGCCGCAATCGGCTGCTGCAATAGGGGGCTACAAGAGCCAGGGTAGGGATGCAGAGGCGGCCCGCAAGATTGTCCAGGATGCGAAAACACTGGAAGAAGCAGGAGTCTTTTCCGTTCTGGTGGAAGCCATACCGGCTAAGGTGGCGGGTCTTGTCGTCAAGGCTGTGAAGGTCCCGGTCTATGGCATCGGGGCGGGACCTGAGTGCGATGGCCAGGTGCTGATTGTCCACGACATGCTGGGCCTGTTTGAGCTATTCAAACCCAAATTTGTCAGGCGATATGCCCAGCTGGGCCAGGACATGGTTGAGGCCTTCGGAAAGTACAGGAGTGACGTTAAGGGGGGTCTATTCCCTGGGCCTGATGAGTGCTATAATATTTCGGAAGAGGAATTCCAGAAGCTACTGGGTGAGGAATGAGGTTCCTTTGCCTATGCACCAGATCCGGTACCTGGGGCAGGTTTGCCCAGTTTGCTGGTGGCCACAGGGTGCAAACCTGGAGAAGGAGGTGGTACATGTGAGGGCAGTGAAGCGGGAGAGGTGATTCTGAGTTATTAACAGAGGAGGTGAATATGATTCGGAAATGGGGAGCTTTGTTGAGTGTGGTTCTGCTGGCAGCAGTGCTCGTCTCCTTGGTGCCTGGGTGCGCTCCGGCGGCCGGGGAGAAGCAGGAATGGCGTCTGGGGCAGGTGATGCCAGAGGATAGCCCGTACGCCAAGATTTGTGCAGATTTCGCCGATGAGGTGAGGGAGAAGACGGATGGCCGTATCGACATCACTGTGTACAACGGCGGAGTGCTTGGCGATTGGGTGCTGATGAACGAGCTGGTAATGAGGGGCGATGTCGAGATGTTGTTGAACCCCATAGCTCCTACCTACGACCCCAGGTTGAACATAGCCTACTACACGCCTTACCTGTTCACCACCATTGATGAAGCTAAGGAGGCATATGCGACTGGCGGCTGGATCAACGTAATGGTGGGAGACCTGCTGGAGGGAGTGAACATCAAGGGCCTAGCGGCGTTCCCCGCGGGCCTGGCCGGATGCACGCTGAGAGACGTGCCGCCGAGTCCAGCAGACCCCGATGTGCCCAAGAACCAGAAGATCCGGGTGATGCCACTGAAGGCCTGCGAGTTGACCTATGAACGGCTGGGCTATATTCCTCTGGCCATCCCCTATGCCGAGGCCTACATCGCCATCGACACCGGGATCGCGGATGGGGAGATGGGCGGTCCTCCGTTCCAGGGCACCGAGTTCATGGACATCCAGGGTTGCTGGATCCAGTACAACGACTACGTGGAGACCTGGTGGTTCGCGCTGAACCTGGACAAGTATAATGCCCTGAGTGAGGCGGACCAGAAGGTCGTGGTCGCGGCTGCTCAGAAGCAAGCGGACGACTACTGGCTCAAGGTAGAGGCAGATGATGAGAAGTACCGCCAGGAAATGGCGGACGCCGGGCTGGAGATAATAGTGTTTACCAAGGCGGAACTGGACAACATCGCCGAGGCTATCCGCACTGATGTCTGGCCCGAGTTGGAGCCGCTGGTCGGCAAGGCCGTCATGGACATATGTAGAGAGCATGTGGGCATGCCGGTAGATTAGACCTGTGAAGAGGGTGACCTGATCCAGGCGTGAGATTATGGGGGGAGATCGAATCTCCCCCCTCATCGAAATCACAGTCTCCTGTTAGGGATATGAGATATCTGGATCCTTATGCGACCAGGAAGATCGGGCTCTTCACGTGGAAGGGCTTGCTCCAGGTGCAGCGGGCGATCTTGATTGTCAGCTCTGGCTTTCTTGTCCTGCTCGTCTTTGCCGCGGTGGTTATGCGCTACGTCATTCATTACCCGGGTATGGAGGTGGAGGAGATAGCCACGTTGGTCGCCTTCTGGCTCTATTTCACTGGAGCGGTGTACGGCTCTTATGAGCGCACCCACATCAGGGCCGACCTGGCGGATGTAATCTTCAAGAATCCGAAGGCGAACGCCAGGGTCAAGATCATCGCCAGCGCGATTACGTGTATTCTGGCTCTGATTATGACCTACTGGGGGTATGTGTTCTTCGTCTGGGGCATTCAGATGCACGCCGAGTCGCCGATACTGCAGTTGCCCATGGTCTATGCCCAGACCAGCATCTTTTTCGGTGCCCTGTTCATGTCCTTCTACTTCCTCGTCGAGCTGGTGGATAAGATACGCCAGAGCCTGGGATTGGCTCCGTTGCCCTGGGCAGGCGTGGAGAAGGAGTAGCCGCAGTTGGACGTATTTGCCGATCTGGTAATCCTGATAGGGCTTCTCGTCATTGGAGTGCCGGTTCCTTTCTGCTTCATGTCCGCCGTCCTGTTCATGATCGTTGTGCATGGTTACAGCTTCGAGTTTCTGTTGCCCATTTCGTTCTACGGGCTGAATTCGCTGCCTCTTCTGGCTGTGCCCTTCTTTATCCTGGCCGGCGGACTCATGGGGTCGTCGGGCATTGCCGAGCGGCTGGTCAACATTGCCTCCGCTTTGGTGGGCAGGTTCAAGGGAGGATTGGGTGGAGCCACCGTGGTGGCTTGCGCCATTTTTGGAGCCGTAGCCGGGACTTGCTCGGCGGCGGTGGCCGCCATCGGCGGTATCATGATTCCTCGTATGGAGCAGGAAGGCTATCCCAGGGGGCATAGCTCATCGCTGGTGGCCTGCGCTTCAGTACTGGGTCAGCTCATCCCGCCCAGCGTGCCTATGATCCTTTTTGGCTGGGTGACGCGAACGTCGATAGCGGGTTGCTTCCTGGCCACGGTTGGGCCGGGGATTCTGCTGGTTGTAATCTACGTGTTTCTGAACTACATGATGTGTCGCAAGATCCCGACCATCAAGGTACCGCCCCCAATAAGCTTGGGGCAGCAGGTCAAGCAGGTGGCGCATGTCAGCTACCGCGGCTTGTTGGCTCTTGTGGCGCCGGTCATTATCCTGGGGGGCATCTACGGGGGCTATACCACACCCACTGAGTCGGCGACGGTGGCGGTCCTGTACACTATTCCGGTGGGCTTCCTCATATACCGTCGCCTGACCGTAAGGGACCTGGGGCGGACACTGTTCTCCACAGCTACCACCACTGGAGTAGTTATACTCATGCTCTTCTTCGTGATGATGCTGGGCCGCATCTATACCATGGAGAATGTGCCCCAGCGCCTTATCAGCGCGATGACGGGCATCTCCGAGAACAAGTATGCAGTGCTGCTCATGGTGAATGTGTTCTTGATCATTATCGGCATGCTCATGGACGATTTCAGTGGCACTCTCTTAGCGGCGCCGCTTCTGTTCCCTCTCATGCAGCATATCGGGGTTCATCCGTTCCACTTCGCCGCCATTATGGGCACCAACCTGGGACTGGGGAATGTGACACCGCCTTGTGCTCCCATTCTCTATCTGGCAGGACGGATAGGCAATGCTCGTTTCGACGAGATGATCAAGCCAGGTCTGATCTTCATGTTTGTTGGCTGTCTGCCGATGGTGCTGATAACCACCTACTGGCCTGACCTGTCCTTGTTCCTGCCACGGCTGGTCATGGGGATTGACTAGCGGGCAGGGATCACTCGAGGCCATTCGTTCAGCCATTTCTTTGGCTAACTGTGCTGCTGTTCTTATGTCAGACTGCTGCAGGTGCGCTTGCGCTCGGGTGAACAGGCCTGACCTCAATAGCACTGGTGCGCAAGTGACGCGAGGGGAATCAACACACCTACGTGTGCGAAGGACACATGAGGAGAGATCGGAATGACTGAAGAACTTGATATCTTGATCAAAGGCGGGAATGTTCTGGATGGAACGGGGAGCCCCTGGCTCAGGGCGGATATCGGGATAGGTGACGGAAGGATAAGCAAGGTAGGCGTGGTTGCCGCCCATGCGAAGAAGACGATAGAGGCCAGCGGCTTCGTCGTGGCGCCGGGATTTGTTGATCTCCATACTCATAATGACCTCACCATCCTGGCGCACCCCGACGCTGAAAGCTATGTCATGCAGGGCGTAACCACCGCCTGCGTTGGCAACTGCGGCTTGTCCATTGCTCCGGCGACTCCTGCCAACCTGGACCTGCTCAAGAGATATCTTTCGCCTTTCCTGGTATCTGGTTTCGACTACGGATGGAAATGGCAGGCGTTGAGTGAGTACTACGAGAAGGTGGAAGAGCAAGGGATCTCTCAGAACCTCGCCCCACTCGTCGGGCATGGTACGATACGCCTGGCAGTCAAGGGACTCGATGCCGGCGAAGTCTCGAAGGGCGAGATGACGGCGATGAAGCGACTCCTGGAAGAGAGTCTGGATGACGGAGCCTTCGGGATGTCCACTGGACTCATATATCCCCCGGGAAGCTATTCGACCACGGAGGGGGTGGTTGAGCTGGCCAGCGTGTTGGCGAAGTATGGAGCCCTGTATGCCACTCACATGAGAAACGAGGGGAACAATCTACTTGAATCGGTGGAAGAGGCCATAAGGGTGGGTGAGGAGAACGGTGTGAGAGTAGAGATCTCTCATCACAAGGCGGCGGGCAAGGCGAACTGGGGAAGAGTCAACGTGACCCTGAGGATGATGGAGCAGGCGAGGAAGAAGGGTGTTGAAATCAACTGCGATGTCTATCCCTACACGGCTGGAAGCACAACGATAACGGCGCTTCTGCCTGTGTGGGTGCAGGAGGGCGGCGTGGAGAGAATGCTGGAGCGACTGCAGAACAGTGAGGCGAGGGCGTCGATGAAGCGGGGGTTCGTTGAAGATACAATGGAAGGAGAGAACCTGATCAAGGCTGCCGGGTGGGACGGAATCCTCATCGGGGAATGCCCGTCGAGCAAGAAGTGCGAAGGGAAATCCCTTGAGCAGATCCTGAGGGACAAGAATGCACTTGGTGACCCGTACGAAGGATTCTTTGACTGGCTTGTCGAGGTAGGAGGACATTCCACTATGATCCTCTTCCATATGGACGAGAGTGATGTGAAGACAGTCATGTCCAGTCCGCTATCATCAATAGTCTCAGACGCATGGGTGACTGCCCCTGGCGCGGGTGGCAAGCCTCATCCCAGGGTATACGGCACATTCCCCAGACTTCTGGGCAAGTACGTTAGGGAGGAGAAGGCCCTATCACTGGAAGATGCGGTAAGGAAAGTGACGTCAATGCCTGCTGGCAAGCTGGGTTTGGCAGACCGGGGTCTCGTGAAAGAAGGGTTCTGGGCAGATATTGTGGTGTTCGACCCCGACAAGGTCATAGACAGAGCCACGTATGATGACCCGCACCAATACCCTGAGGGAATAAGCTGCGTGATCGTAAATGGGCAGGTGGTTGTGGAGAGGGGAACGCTGACTGGCGCCAGGCCCGGCAAGGTGCTGAAGAGAGGCTAGAGGTCCTTCTTTCAGCAGGAGCCTTGCTAGAAGGGTGTGGAGAGGATGTCTTGGGGGTATTGACAGGTGAGGCGGGCCTATGTAAATTAGGCGTTTTAGCGGAGGCGAGGCCGAGGACTGGCGCCCGGAGAAGTTGCGTTCCGAAGGAGGTTGTCGGGTAAGGACCATGGATCAACGAATAGGTGTTGTGGACGAACTTAAGATTGTCACCTTGGTGGAGAACGCCCCGAGGTATGACTCCTACCTCAAGGGTTGTTTCGGCATATGCTTCTGGCTTGAGGTGAGGTCAGGTGACATTCGCAGGAAGATCCTCTTCGATGTTGGACCGGTGGCTGAGGCGATAGTCCACAATGCAATGCAACTTGGCCTCAAGCTTGCCGATTTAGACATGATAGTCCTGTCTCACTGCCATTTTGATCACACGGCGGGTCTAGCCGGGGTCATGGCTGCGATCGGGCACGAGATCCCCATATTCGGACATCCCGACATATTCAGACCGAATTTCGTGTTGAGACCCGAGTTCATGAACTATGCCATGGTTGCCGAGAACAGAAGAGAGAACATTGAGCGGCTCGGGGGCTATTTCGTCCTCACTAGATCGCCGATTGAGCCACTCCCTGGATTTGTGATAACCGGGGAGGTGGAGCGCACCGCTGAATTTGAAGAAAGTGGTGGTGTCTCCTGCTTCACAATTGATGATGAAGGAAATCTCGTTCCTGACAGGTTGCAGGATGACTACTCGGCAGTCATCAACGTGAAAGGTAGGGGCATCGTAGTGATAACGGGGTGCGGGCATGCGGGACCTGTCAATATCATCAGGCATTCGATCAAGATCTCAGGCGTAGACATGTTGGAGGGGATTATGGGTGGGTTTCACCTTCTGCAGGCGGACCAAGAGAGAGTGGACCGTACCATCGAGGAACTTGGGAGATTCAAACCAAGATGGATCGCCCCGATGCACTGCACCGGAGTGATACCCACTGCTAAGATTGCATCGGCCCTCCCGGACGAATTCAGGGAAATACACGCTGGCGACATTGTGAGTCTACCGTAGGCAGGTCCGGAATTTCTGAGCAGATGTGCTAGCACAGGTTGTCAAGGAGGTGAAGGGAAGTACAACAAGCGAGATAGCGGTTGCCCAGGAAGAGAGAAAGGAGGGAAGACAACTATGGAAAAAGCAAAGGGTGGGCTGCGCAGAGAGGTAGGACTGTTCGGCGTCGTGGCGCTGGCTGCGGGTGCGGTAATTGGAGGAGGGCCATTTGTTTTGTCCGGTCCAGCTTCAGCGCTCTGCGGTCCTGCCGTATGGCTGGCGTATCTTATCATCGGACTACCGCTGATAACCGTGGCTCTTTCCTACGGGACTATTGGCTCTGCCATGCCTCTGGAGGGCGGCACATACTACTATCCTACGAGAGTGTTGTCGCCTTTTTGGGGCTTCTTGTCGGGTTGGGCTAGATGGCTGGCATATATCACGCCTCTGGCTCTTACGGCCTTTGTGTTCTCGGACCACATCCAGACAGTCGCGCCGGCAATCCCTGCGCCGGTACTTATGATTGGGTTCATCGGTTTCTTCTATCTGTTGAACGTACTAGGAATCAAGGTATCGTCGACGGCTCAAATGATAATGTTCGGAATATTGGTGGTGGGGTTCCTCGCCTTCAGCTTTGCCGGGCTGCCCAGCATAAAGGCAGAGTATTTGAAGCCGATGCAGCCTTTCGGCTTTGGAGGGACAATCCAGGCTGCTGCTCTTCTTTTCTTTGCCTATGTGGGATTCACTGCTGCTGCCGAAATTGGCGAAGAAGTCAAGAAGCCTGAGAAGAATCTTCCTCTTGGCATGATAATAGCAATACTGCTGTGCATTGTCATCTATGTGTTTATGTCTGTCGTTGCTTCCGGCAACCTGCTCTGGTCTGACCAGGCTGCCACCGCAACCCCCATTTATGATGCCGCCAAGCTCGTCATGCCGGCGGCTGCAGGCGTTTTCCTGTGGATAGTCATCATGGCGGTGAGTACGTCACAGAACGGCTTCCAAATAGCTGCGTCGCGGATAGTCCTTAGCTTGGGAAGAGATCGAGCGATTCCCGCCAAGCTTGGCTCAACGAATCGCCGTTTCGGGACACCAATCTGGGCTTTGACAGCATCTGTCCTGATTGCTCTAGTTTTTGTGTTCTCCGGAAAAGGTCTGGTGTTCGCCTGCTATACTTCGAACATCACCTTCCTTTTCAGCTATGCTGTAGTGATGTTTGCTGTCATGGTGTTGCCCCGGAGGAAACCCGAAGTCTACGCCAGGGCCCCCTTTAAGCTTAAAGGTGCGTGGATCTACATACTCCCCATAATTGCCTTGGTGGTCTCCATCGTGTTCATAGTGTTGCAGGAACCTGAGGCTATACTGTGGAGCGCCGTATGGCTTGTCGTTGGTGCTATCGTTTACTTTGTGCGGAAGTGGGAGCTGAAGAAGGAAGGTGTTGAACTGGAGAGTCTTCTGAAGCGCATGCCAGATGAGATGGAATGACACTGGCTAGAGATTAGACTTCGTTGGGAGGGCCCACTCCAGTAATGAGTGGGCCCTCTGGCTGTATATGGGCCGGACTTCCAGACACCATGTGCTGTCATATTCCGACAGCCTGTTGGGGGAAGTGGTTGAGGCAGGGCCGGTCACATGAGTGCATGTTGGGCAGTGGCGGAGTTGATATGACCAGACAATTGCTGTAAAGTGAAAGTGGTAGCGGCAGGAGATACCCCTCGAATGGGGAGCCGAAGGGGAAAGGGACTGAAGTTGGGTAGCAGGTCCTGAAACTCTCAGGCAAAAGGACTGCTGCTTCCCGAGGAAACCTCTGGAGAGACCTCAAGGGGAGGTCACCGAAGGGGCAAGTCCGCCGAAGGTGGCGGGCCATCTCTCAGGTGCAAGGACAGAGGGGCAATCCGCTTTGGCGGGTTGCCCCTTTTTGGTTGGGCGCCGGAACCGCGATGGAGGATGGCCGGAGAAGGTGTGTGGGGGAATGAAACGAAGGAGTGAGTGTAGTTGCAGGAGGATCTCAGCGGTGCCGCTGTAGCCAAGGAGGGCTCGGGATGCCGCCGAGAGCCGAGGTGTGAAATGAGGTATGTTCCGAACACAGAAGAGCAGAAAAAGGACATGCTGGGCGAGATTGGGGTTTCCTCACTTGAAGAGCTGATCGCGTGCATTCCGCAGGAAATCCGCCTTGAGGGATTGCTGGATATCCCCACGGCGGTCTCGGAAGCTGAACTGGAAGAGAGACTGCGCGCCATTGCAGGCGAGAACCGGGATTTCTCCTCGATGAAGCCTCTTATCGGAGCGGGGGCCTACAGGCACCATGTTCCGGCCGTGGTGAGGTTCCTGTTACAGAGGGAGGAGTTCTGGACCAGCTACACCCCATATCAACCTGAACTCAGCCAGGGCACTCTGCAATCGATGTTTGAGCTTCAGACGTACCTTGCCAGGCTTACCGGAACAGAGGTGGTCATACCTTCCATGTATGATGGTGCATCGGCAACCGCAGAGGCCGTGTTGATGTCCCTGAGGTTGACGCATAAGAGAAGGATCGTTGTCTCAGCCCTGCTTCACCCTCAGTACAAGGAGACTGTCGGGACGTACCTGACGCCGCATGACGTGGAAATCGTCGTACTGTCTCACCGGAAGGGTCTTGTTGACCTTGACAAATTGAGAGAGGTGATTGACGAGGATGTTGCCTGCGTTGTCATTCAGAGCCCCAACTTCTTTGGCGGCATAGAGAACCTGGGGGAAGTGGCCGAGATCGCTCATTTCGCGGGGGCTCTGCTAATAGACGTGGTGGTTGAGAGCATGTCGCTTGGCGTGTTGAAGGCGCCGGGCGAAGCAGGAGTCGACATCGTAGCTGGCGAGGCTCAATCGTTTGGCATGGACCTGAATTTCGGTGGCCCCTACAACGGCTATCTGGCAACCAGGCGGCAGTTCATGAGGCAGCTTCCAGGAAGGATTGTGGGGGAGACCAAGGACATAGATGGCAAGCGTGTTTTTGTGATGACAATGCGTGCCAGAGAGCAAGACATAAGGAGGGAGAAAGCCACCTCCAACATCTGTAGCAACCACGGTTTGAACGTGACCGCGGCCAACATCTATCTCTCCCTCATGGGGACGGAAGGGCTTCATGAGGTCTCCCTTCTCAATACGAAAGCCGCCCACTACCTGGAAGTGATTCTGGTGAAGTCTGGGAGATTCGAGAGGGTCTTCGACTACCCCTTCTACAACGAGTTTCTGTTGAAGAGCAAAGATGGAGCGTCTGTCGTACGTGGGAGACTACTGGCGAGCGGCTTTGTGCCTCCTCTTGAGATGGCCAAGTTCTACAAGGAGGAGCATTTCGAGGATGTTCTGCTTTTCGCTGTGACAGAGGTGCTGAGCAGGAGAGATTTGGACGGGGTGGCGCGACTCCTATCGCAGTAGGGGGTGAACCGAGATGAGACTGATATTTGAGAAAGGCGTACAGGGCAGGGATGGATATTCGCTGCCCAGGGATGCGTTTGCTGAAATTGAGGTCAATGAATGTGTACCTGACTACGCTGCCGTCGGCACGAAGAAGACCCTTAGTGAGGTCTCAGAAATTGATGTTGTTCGACATTTCACCAGGCTTTCCAAGTTCAACTACGGGGTTGATGATGGCCTGTATCCGCTGGGGTCATGCACGATGAAATACAACCCGAAGATCGGTGAGAAGCTTGCCTCGCTAGACGGCTTCGTCTATGCGCATCCACTGGCTCCTGAAGAGACCGTTCAAGGTTGTCTGAAGGTCATGTACCACTTGAATGACTTGCTGTGTGAGATAACGGGAGTGGACCAGTACACCATGGCTCCTGCCGCTGGGGCGCACGGTGAACTGACTGGCAACCTAATCATGAGAGCGTATTTCGCGGATTGTGGTCAACGGCGGCCAAAGATGCTGGTGCCAGATTCCGCTCATGGCACGAATCCGGCTTCCGCGGCTATGAGCGGATTCAATGTGGTGGAAGTGAAATCGAACGATAACGGAACGGTCGATATTGAGCAACTCAGCGAGTTGATGGACGAACAGACTGCAGGGTTGATGCTGACAAACCCCAATACTGTAGGCCTCTACGACGATGAAATACGGAACATAGAGAGAATCATACACAATAGGGGTGGGCTGCTGTACTATGATGGTGCAAACCTCAATGCCTCACTCGGCATCATCAGACCTGGAGATGCTGGTTTCGATATAGTCCACCTCAATCTACACAAGACCTTGGGGTGAAGAAAGCGCTGGTGCAGTATCTCCCCGAGCCTATTGTCACTTATGATGGGGGGAAGTATCACCTGTCGGGGCTTGGCCAGAAGAGCATTGGCAGAGTGAGAGCGTTTTGGGCCAACTTCCCGGTGCTCGTCAAGACATATGCCTGGATTCTATCCATGGGGCCTGACGGGCTACGCAATGCCTCTGAAACAAGCATCATCAATGCTAACTATGTGCTGGCCAAGTTGAAGGACTACTACAGACCGGCCTATGACCGGCACTGCGGACATGAATGTGTGATTACTGGCAGGGAATACAGGAGCCACGGAGTGAAGACCCTGGATATCGCCAAGAGGCTGATGGACTACGGTATGCACCCACCGACTATCTATTTCCCTCACTTCGAGCCATATGCCGAGGATACAATGATGATAGAACCTCCTGAATCCGAAAGCAAAGAGGAACTCGATAGGTTCGTTGATGCCATGATCATGATCTCCAGGGAGGCGAAGACAAATCCTGAATTGTTGAGTACCGCACCGCACCGCACTCCCATAAGGAGAACTGATGATGTACTTGCGGCCAGACGGCCTATCCTGACCTACGACGATGAGTTGCGGCTCAAAGCTGAACTGAACTATGAGGAGAAAGACATCGACTTCTAGATAGGAGGCGAATGTGGAAGAGCTATTGCTGACTCCCCTCCATGAAGAGCACTTGAAGCTAAGGGCAAGGATGATACCCTTTGACGGTTTTGACATGCCGGTCCAGTACACCAGCATCCTCGAAGAGCATTTTGCGGTGAGAAAGCAGGTTGGAATCTTCGACGTCTCCCATATGGGGGAGATTGAAATACGTGGCAGAGATGCTCTCTGCTTCACGGACTACTTGGTCACGAATTCGGTTATGGCGATGGGAACTGGTGACATCAAGTACTCTCCCCTCTGCTATCCCGGTGGAGGGCAGGTAGATGATGTCTTTGTCTACAGAATGGCGGACGATTTCGTGTTGCTCGTTGTCAATGCTTCTCCAGACTATTCTGCCAAAGACTTTGACTGGATTTCGCAGAACAAGAGAGATTTCGATGTGGAGATTCTGAATAGGAGTGTTGACTATGGAGAGGTGGCGGTGCAGGGCCCCCGCTCAGAGGCGCTGATGGGGCCTTTGGTCAAAGGTGCCATGACTCTGAAGGATCTCAAGCGGTTCAAGTTCATGCATGGGAGACTATTTGGCAAGAGTATTGTCATCTCACGCACAGGCTATACGGGAGAAGATGGTTTTGAGGTATTCTGCAAGGCAAGCGACGTTGCGGATATCTGGAGCGGGATTCTCGAAAAGGGTAGGGAGTTTGGCCTGAAGCCGTGTGGATTGGGGGCAAGGGATACCACGCGATTTGAAGTCTGCTACTGGCTGTACGGCAACGACATCGATGAGACCATAAGTCCCCTCGAAACAGGCCAAGGCTGGGCAGTGAAATTCGACAAGGCTAAGTTCATTGGGCGGGAAGCGCTTGTCCAGATGAGAGAAGAGGGGATCAAGAGAGAACTTAGCGGACTCCTTGTTCCCACGGGAGGTATTCCACGAAACAAGATGAAGGTGCTTAAGGAGGGGAGGACCATTGGCTATGTAACGTCGGGCAATTACTGTCCCTCGTTGAAGAAGGTGTATGCCATGGCAATGCTTGACTTGCCCTTCGTGGAGAAGGGGATGGGAGTAAGCATCGTTATCAGAAACGGGGCGGTGGAGGCGCAGGTTGTTGACATGCCCTTCGTGAAGCCTATCAACAAGAGGTAGTACGGGCCCAGGCACGACAGGTGCCGGTGTAAGCCGGTCTGGGCTCTGTGTTCTGAGATGCCGAGCGTGCGCTTTGCAGATGCAGCAAGCATGAGGAGTATTAGGGAACATACAAGGAGAAGGACATGTATCCGGAAGAGCTGAAGTACACCAAGACTCATGAATGGGCAAGTAAGGGCGAAGACCTCGTCGGTGTTGGCATTACGGCATTTGCCTCCGAGGAGCTCTCGGACATAGTGTATGTCGAGCTACCTTCTGAAGGAGCGAAAGTAGTCAAAGGCTCGCCCTTTGCTGTTCTGGAATCGGTCAAGGCGGTGTCCGAACTCTATTCGCCAGTCTCAGGAGAAATACGCGAAGTCAACCACAGGCTCGAAGATGAGCCTGAACTGCTGAACAACGACCCGTACGGAGAGGGTTGGATAGTCAGAATTCATCCAGTGGAGGAGGCGGAAACCGAAGACCTCATGGATGCAGACGGATATTCCAAGTTCGTCGAGGAAGAAAAAGGTGCATGAAGCCCGGCCTTCATTCACGGGGCAATGACAGGATGATGCCGGAAAGCGTAGCTGTTGCCGTTACTCGGAAGCGTTGCCTGGATCTGCTACGGTGGAGGTAGAGGCGAGATGATTGGCGAATGGAGGTTGCTCCTTTCAGGACCTTGTGATCCCCCCCTGAATATGGCGATAGATGAGGCGATACTCAGACTCACGCGCCGAGACGGGGTATCGCCCACTCTAAGACTATACACCTGGAATCCCCCTGCTCTCTCCATAGGCTACTTCCAGGATTCGGCGTCTCCCGCAATAGCGGAATGGCTGGCGAGAGGGTATCCCTTGACGAGGCGGCCTACTGGCGGACTAGGGGTGCTTCACAAGGATGAGATGAGCTACTCTATTGTGGGGTTCTGTGGGAGAGATGGCTTTCCTGCAAACGGTCGGGAGGCATACCGGAGAGCGCATGAGAGCATAGTCAAGGCTTTGATCAAGCTCGGCTTTGACGTGGATGTACTCCGGGATGACAAGCCCGCCTGGACGGACGGCCTTTGCTCTTCAAGCTGGTTTCTATACGACATAATCCTCGCGGAGAAAGGCAAGATAGGGGGAAGCGCTCAGAGAAGAGTGGGAAGCACACTACTGCAGCATGGGAGCTTGGCTTTGCCCGGCCAGCTCGACCAGGGCCGATTGACCGAAGAAGTGGCGAAAGGTTTTGGGGAAGTCTTTGGAGTGAAGCTCTGCGAACAGCAACTGACTGATGAGGAACTCTCGCTTGCCGAAGAACTCGTTAGGGGGAAATACGGCACATGGGAGTGGAACTACAAGGGGCGATTTCTCTCCCTCAGGAGGAATTAGGAGCTTGTCGCTACTTCCACCGACGGCATCCGGTATTCTCAGGGCTGACGAGGCGTCCTGGCGTCTCGTCGCCCTGCTTCTTCTGCTCTCCAGCGTCAAGGAGGTCTCTGCGATATGAAATTGCTTATCATAGGTAGTGGGGCCGCGGGCCTGACGGCAGCCCAATTTGCCCGGAAGACGGACAGGCAGGCGGAGATCACCGTGCTTGGGAACGAGGGCTGCGGCGAGTACTCCAAATGTGGGTTGCCCTATGTGATTGGCGGCGTTCTCCCCAGCCTTGACGACTTGATAGAGTTCCCTGTGGCCTGGTTTCAGCGCTTCAATATCGATGTGAGGCCGGAGAGTGAAGCTTCTGATGTTGATCCCGAAGTGAAAGCGGTGACAGCCATCTCACTCCGAGATGGGGGGGAGGAGCAATATCGATACGATGTTCTGTTGATCGCCACTGGGGCCTCCTCTTGGATTCCCGATGTGAAGGGGACCTTCGCTGGTGGGGGTGAGCTGCGAGAAGGGATACTTGCTCTTCGGACGATGGGAGATGCCAGGCGAATTATGGAACAAGTTCAGAAGGGCAACAGAGCCATGATCGTCGGCAGCGGTCTGATCGGGATGGAAATGGCGGAGGCCCTCTCTCTGAGAGGAATGAGGACCTATGTCAGACTCAGAACCCACCTGCTGGCAGGCATGGTAGACGAGGACATGGCTGCCATCGTACAGAACAGGGCAGAGCAACGCGGTATCCATTTCATACCTCGGAGCACCGTCTCTGAGATTGGTGGTGTGAGGCGAATGGAATCGGTAGTGCTGAGGAATCTGGATACTGGGGAGGAGTCAGAGTACCCTGTTGACCTCGTGATCATATCTGCGGGTAGCAGACCGCGTGTTGAAATAGCGAGGAAGGCCGGATGCCGCATCGGCGCGACTGGCGCAATTGCAGTTGATGAGAGGTGTATGACATCCGTCAACAATGTTTTCGCGGCTGGAGATTGTACTGAGTACCCAGACTTAGTTACGGGAAGGCCAGTATCTATAGGTTTGGGCAGCATCGGAGTCAGGCAGGGGAGAGTGGCGGGAGTCAATGCAGCCGGAGGGATGGGGAGACTGCCGCTGGGCGTACTGAACAACAGGACAACGGAGCTCTTTGGCCTGGAGATATCGGCTGTAGGTCCCACCATGAAGGAACTGAGGAGTGCGGGAATCGAAGCTGTGGTGGGGAAGTGCAATGGCTGGACACTACCCGACTACTTTCCCGGGAAGAAAGCCATTACATTGAAAGTCATGGCCGACCTCGAGCATGGAAGAATCGTTGCGGCCCAGATTGTTGGAGAAGAGGACGTGCACCAGCGTATCAATGTCTTTGCGGCAGCCATTCTCAATGGAATGACCCTTGAGGATTTCCTAGGGCTGGAAACGTGCTATGCGCCGCCGGCGGCTCCCACGTTGGATCCCATGACCCTGGCTGCGGATGCGGCGTTGGCGAAATGGAAGAGGAGATGAAGTATGCTCCTCGCCGCCACCCAACCTGGGCGCCATGAATGACAGACCGTCAGGATAGTGTAGTGGGTGCTCTACTCTTGAGACAATCGAAAAGTCCAGCGTGGGTGAAGAAACCTGTGCCTCGCGGAGATGTGGTGAGGAGGATGAGGGGCGTGGTTCGTCGATGGAATCTCCATACTGTATGCGAGAGCGCTGCTTGTCCCAACCGCCAGGATTGCTACTCACAAGGAAGGCTGACATTCATGATCTTGGGGAACATCTGCACCAGGAACTGCTCCTTCTGCGGAGTTGCATCGGGCAGGCCATTGGCTCCTGACCCTGGCGAGGCGGAAAGGCTCTGCCAGGCTGTAGGGGAATTGGGATTGGAGCACGTCGTTGTTACTTCTGTTTGCCGTGATGATCTTCCTGATGGCGGCGCCGCGGAGTTCGCTCGGAACATAGAGCTGTTGCGTGACTACAGCCGGGGCATCGGAGTTGAGGTCCTGATTCCGGATTTCCGCGGCTCCCTTGCGGCGCTGGAGAGAGTGGTTGCCGCACGACCGGATGTCCTGAACCACAATGTTGAAACAGTCCCCAGGCTCTACCCGGCGGTACGTCCCCAGGCGAAGTACCTCCGATCCCTGGAAGTCCTCAGGAGAGCCAGGTCCATGGATGGGGAGCTAATCACGAAGTCCGGGCTCATTCTGGGTTTGGGAGAAAGCGAAGTCGAGGTGAAATCCGTAATGGGGGATTTGAGGTCAGCCGATTGCGATGCAATCACGCTGGGTCAGTATCTGAGGCCCTCTGTCAGACATCATCAAGTGGTGAGGTATCTTACCTGTGAGGAATTTGCCCGGTACGAGCTTATTGCAGCGGACATGGGGTTTTTGGGGATAGCGTCAGGACCACTGGTGCGAAGCTCCTTTAATGCTGCTGGCCTGCAGAGGGAGGTATGTCTGAACAGAGACAAGGGCTGTTCCGTCGCAGTATCCGTGGAACACGGTGGTCCTTCAGTTGCTTGACATAGCTGGGTCTGACTCGATACAATAGCGTGTTTTGTCACATGGCTAATGTGAGGCTTGGCTCGAGCGAGAGCTTTGAGAGCATGCTGCGCAAGCAGGGGGAGCAAGATCGTATTCTGGCTGAGGTGCGCCGCCGCAGGTTCTACGAGAAGCCAAGTGTGGTGCGGAAGAAGAAGGAAGCTGTAAAGAAACGAAAGAGTGCCCGATAGCGTCATATGGCCTTAAGTGACAAGCTAAAGGACGATCTCAAGCAGGCACTCAAGGCACGCGATGGGGTAAGGACCTCGGCGTTGCGTTTGCTCCTCTCGGAAATCAAGAACGCAGAAATAGCCCAACGCAAGTCCCTCGACGACGACGCTGTCGTCGGTGTTGTTGGCAAGGAAGCAAAACGCTATCGAGAGAGTATTGAAGGCTTCAAGAAGGGGAACCGGAACGACCTTGTGGCTCAGGAGGAAGCGAAGCTAAGTGTTGTTGCGGGGTATCTGCCGCAACAGTTGAGTCGTGAAGAGATCATAACGGCGGCGAGGGAGGCAATCAAGGCCATCGGTGCTGTTCAGGAAAAGGACAAAGGCAGGGTCATGTCGCAGCTGATGTCCCAATTCAGGGGCAGGGCTGACGGCAGACTGGTCAGCGAAGTAGTCACGGAATTGCTGGCTGGTGCTTGACTTCTCTAGCAAGCAGCGCGCTGCCGGCTGGCAGTGGGGTGTCACATGGCGGTAGAATGATGCCGCCATTGTTCGTTTTCATTCCGGTGCGGGAGAACTGGACGGGCAGGCCATCTGGGGGCATCCAGGTGTGTAGTGAAGGAGGGTGGTTCGTTGACCATATCGAAAGAGAGTCTGGATGAAGTTGCCCTGAGCGAGGCAGAGTTTGGCCTCATCGTGTCGAAGCTGGGACGAGAGCCTACTGACGTGGAGTTGGGCATGTTCGGCTCTCTATGGAGTGAGCATTGTGGCTACAAGCACTCGAAACACTTGCTCAAGCTCTTGCCGTCCAAGGGTGAGCGTGTCGTCGTGGGCCCCGGGGGGGAAAACGCTGGGGCAGTTGACATTGGTGATGGGCAGGTCGCTGTGGTGAAGATGGAGTCCCATAACCATCCTTCGGCAATCGAACCGTATCACGGAGCTGCCACGGCGGTTGGAGGCGTTATTCGCGACATCTTCACGATGGGTGCCAGGCCTGTAGCTCTGCTTGGCTCCCTTCGGTTTGGCCCCCTAAGCGACGCACGCAACCGCTATCTGCTTCGCGAAGTCGCCAGGGGCATGGCTGACTACGGAAATGGCGTGGATGTCCCCAGTCTGGGGGGAGAGTTGTGCTTTGCGGACTGCTATTCAGGCAATCCGCTAGTCAATGGTCTATGTCTGGGCGTGGCGGACAAGGACAAGATGGTGAGGGCGATGGCTAGTGGTGCGGGGAATGTCCTCATGCTGGTGGGAGCCGCAACGGGCCGTGACGGCATTCATGGTGCCTCAGGGCTGGCATCTCGTGACTTCGGGGGTGAGAAAGAGATTAAGTCGGTGATTCCGGCTGGAGACCCTTCTTTGGAGAAGCGGCTTATTGAGGCCTGTCTCGGGCTGGCTGGAACTGATTGGATTGTGGGCATGCAAGATCTGGGGGCTGCCGGCCTGACCAGTTCTTCTGTAGAGACTGCCGCCAAAGGTGGTGGTGGTGTTGAGCTGGATGTGCTCAAGGTGCCTCGGCGTGAAGACAACATGAGTCCGTACGAAGTGATGCTATCCGAGTCGCAGGAGAGAATGCTGGTGATTGTGAAGAAGGGCAATGAGGAGAGAGTGAAGAGTCTCTGCGACCGGTGGAATGTCCCTAGCCACGTTATTGGCAGAGTCACCGACACGGGGTTGGCGGTGATCAGGGAAGGTGATACCGTGGTTGCTCAGGCACCCGTGGCTCTGTTGGTTTCGCCACCTTTGTATAGGCGGCGGAGCAAGAAACCGAACTGGCTGGAGAGACTCGGAGCTTTCGAAATTGAGGGTCTCCCTGATATCAGGCCAAGGAAATGCGGCTCCGTACTCCTGCGCTTGCTCGCTTCTCCCAATATTGCCAGCAAGGAGTGTGTATTTGGCGAGAGTGACCAGCGCTCGATGACTGACCGTGTACGTTCTCCGGGAGATGATGCAGGCGTGCTACGTGTCAAGGGCATGGGGAAAGGTCTTTCTGTGGCTGCCTATGGAAATGGGCGGTATTGCTATCTAGACCCGTATGTGGGTGCTGCTATTGCGGTGGCGGGAGCGGCCCGCAAGGTAATCTGTAGCGGAGCCGATCCGCTAGCCCTCACTGATTGTCTGAATTTTGGCGATCCAGACAAGGGCGACGCGTACTACCAGCTGAAGCGTGGCGTTGAGGGAGTAGCGCGGGCCTGCAGAGGACTGCGGATCCCGGTCATCAGCGGGAATGTCAGCCTCTACAATGAGACGGGAGGTCGGGCGATCTATCCTACCCCCGTGATCGGCATGGTGGGGCTACTCGGCGATATTGACAGACATTGCACGAGTTCTTTCAAACGTGAGGGCGATATGGTTTTCCTGCTGGGTGGGGGGGTAGGCAATGGCCTTGGGGGCAGCGAGTATCTGGAACTGGTTCACAACTTGGTGGTTGGGCAGCCCGAGCTTGACCTGGACATGGAGAGGAGGGTGCAACGTTGCTGCTTGGATGCAATAGGGATGGGTATTGTCAGATCGTCTCGCGACTGCTCTGACGGTGGCCTTGCTGTGGCCCTTGCAGTTGGTTGCATCGGGGGAGACATCGGCTTCAGAGGGAGCAAGTGGAAGATAAGGGGGAGGCTGGATTCAACTTTTTTTGGCGAAATCCAATCGCGGATCGTGGTGTCTGTCGAAGCAGGGTCAGTGAGGAAGCTGGAGAGATTGGCGGTGAGGTGGAGAGTGACGCTCGGGCTACTGGGTACGGTCGGAGGCAGACGCCTAATTGTGGAGGACTACATCGACTTGCCTTTGGCTAAGATGAGGAAAGCCTGGCGTAGCAGCCTAGGGGATCTGTTGGGAACGTAGGAGATCCCGGGAAGATGGCTGAACTTCGCCCGTTTCGCGGCATTCACTATGACCGAGAGGTAGTTGGTGACCTATCCCGTGTCATTTGCCCTCCCTACGACATCATCACTGATGAGCAGCGAAGCATATACCGGGGCAGGAGCCGCTACAATGCTATCCTTCTGGAGCAACCTCTTCCGTTTGTTGAGGGGTCGAGCCCGGAGCATCATCACGATGGATATGGCGGGGCCGCTGCCGTCTTCAGGCAGTGGCTTGGCGAAGGCGTTCTGCGAGTCGATGACTGCCCGGCTTTCTATCTCCACGACTACCACTTTGCCTATCAGGGACGAAGGGTGAGGCGGCGCGGATTGACAGTCTGTGTCAGTCTACAGCCATGGTACGGCGGGGTATACCCTCATGAGCAAACGACGTCGAAG
>SMTZ1_10006331_pt1 | contig 39665 bp, 46 predicted proteins | sample DeeMarSWOR136_30_FD_25667 | JGI IMG/M metagenome (IMG submission 25667)
TATTTCTTTTACAGATTGTTGGGGTTGAGCTTGTTTTGATAGTTGAGAATCTATCTCAGTTTGTATCAATTTCATAAAGTGATAAGGATCAGTAGCTTCAAATTCATGTCTAGGTATTCCTTGAACTTTTGTTTTATCAACTAAAATTACTAATTTTTTATTCTTAGTAAGTATCCCAAGGCCTGTTGATTCTACGTTCATATTAATAATTGCATTAGTAGGGATAGTTTCTACAACTACCTCTCTTTGTGAAAGAAATCCTCTATCTTGTCTAGTGAAAACAAGGTTTCCATTACTTATTTTTAAAATCCCAAAAGTTCCTCGATATTTACATTGACCTAATAAAGTCATAAATGGAACCTCAAATTAACGATATTCAAGTTTTCTTCCACACGTTGGACATACAGCCACTTTGAAAATAGTTCCTGTCTTTGGAGCACAATTTGGACAGAATAATTTTCCACAACCTGGACAAGCTCCTCCAGCCTGCTGCAAGAAACCACCTACTGCTTTCCCACAATTTGCACATATTCCTCTTGCCATACAGTTTCCTCCCGCCTCTAAGGACAGAATGAATGGAACTATTTTCTATAAATAAACTTTTCTTTAAAAAAATAACGATTTTTATGGGGAGTTTTATAAACTTTTAGCTATTTCGAAGTAATAATATCAGGAGGAAAATATGGGTTATCATAGTTCAACTCCATCAAGACGTGATAAACAGATGTTTATAACTGGAATAATAATAGGTGCAATATTAAGTTTCCTAGGTAGTTATATAGTTACTGCTACATTTAGACTACTCGATTTTGGATATAAATTTGAGAACATTATTTTTGTTGTAATTCCTTTAATCATTTTAATTATTCTTTTATTAATTGTTCCATCAATTATTAAAAAAGTATAGATTGGGTCTTAAAAATATTAATTTAACTGAGGAGTAATATGCAAAAATGTGTGGATTGCGGGAGAAAGTTTGGGATACTATATAAAAAACATAAAACAGATGACGGTAAAAACCTCTGTGTTTATTGTTATGAAAAATATTTAATAAATAGTAAACGAAAAATTGTTGTTGATGATATTGATAAAAAATTGATAATTACTAAAGAAGAAGAAATAACAGAAAGAGATATCGACATAGTCAAGGATGATGTCAATAAAGAAGATGAAAATCATCCTTCAATTATTGATTTAAATGAAAGTCAGAGAAAGGCAGTACTTAGTGGAGAAAAAAGATTACTCATTTTAGCAGGTGCAGGTTCTGGAAAGACAAAAACGTTGATACAAAAAATTCTATATCTTTTATCTGAAAAAAGTATTGATCCAAGAAATATTCTAGCAATTACATTTACAAAAAATGCTACAAATGAAATGATAGATCGATTAATTTTTTCAGCTGATAAAAATGGAGAATATAAAGATATAATTTATAGTAAAAAATTATCTAAACGTGATAAAGAATTGAAGAGACGTGAATATATTAAAAAATATCCTTGGGTTTCGAATTTATCTGTAAAGACTTTTCATGGATTGTGTAATCAAATTTTGAGAACACGAGGTGGTAATGTTTTTGATAATAAGTTTAATATTTTGGTTGATAAAGCCTTTGACGCGGATTTAAATGCAAGGCAACAAGCAAAAGAAAATCAAGAAGAAATAATAAATAAAATAATTTTGAGATTATCAGAGAAATCTGATTATTTATTGAGTTTAAAATAAAACCGGCAACATAGAAAAGAGATATTGACCAAAAGACTATATTAAAGTCAGATAATATAAATAGTTTTATTCCGTTCCATAATTTAAAATTATATTTTCTGCATAAAAGGAAAAATAAAGTTAATGACATTAGTGATGATACGCCTAAAATTAGATATGGTAACCTGTAAATTATTATATCAATTTCACCGGCAAAAAAAGCACTTAATGCATAAAGAATACTCAGAAATAATACAATATATAAACAAAATTTTACAAACCGGATATCAAATATAACTCTAAAACTTAAACGCATACCTGCTACGGCATTTAATAGTTCTTCACTAACAGGGTCATCTGTTTTTTTAGGTATTATTAACTTTTTAATTTTATCAAAAGACAAGACAATATTTCCTCCTTCAAATTGTATATATCATCATAAATATTATTTAAAAATTTTCTGAAATAATCTCCATTCAATCACAATTACAACACTATAACTAATACCAAGTGAAAATAGTACATAACCGAAAAAATTTATTAAATCATAATTAGATATATTAGATATTATTGCCAAAAATAAACAAATTACCACAAATAATAACATATATTGAACATCTATCCAAGTTTTTAATGCATCAATTTTATTTATTTCTTTATTAATTTTTGTAATCTCTTTTTGCATTTCTTCAGAATCTTTTGATTTCTTAATTTTTTCTACAGCTAATAATCTTAATTGTCCCTCTTTTTCTTTGATTACCTTTTCTATCATATCAAGATATTTTCTACCATCAGATGAAATGATAAGAGCATAGAAAATAGAAATAAACGTTAATATACCTACAGAAGCAATCATTATCTTATCGGGATAAACTCTAAATCCTGAAAGATATAACTGACCAAAACACATAATAAGAAATAAAAAAAGAATAATTATTATACTGAATAATGCTTTACGAAGTTTCTCAAAAATAGGAGTTATATCTGTTTTTATTTTTTCTATTTGTTGCTTTAAAGTATCTTGTGGATTAATTTCTTCTTTAAGAACAATCTCTTTTTTCATAAAGTTACTCCTAAAACTAAAATTTACAATATTTATTTCTTTAAAAACATATCTTAATTTAAGAATATATTCTATTTATAAAAAATAAAAAAAATTAATTGTTAGATTTTGATTTAGATTTTTTAATTTTCTTTCTTTGGCTCTTTTTACGCTTCGACTCACAAGCCCTATAAGTTGCTAAAAGATGTCGTTACCTCATTATCTTATCATAAACTCTTTTTAGCTCTTCATTTGTTAAAATAGTATAATATTGCAAGTCTACACTCTTTTTAATACTGTGCCCCATCAGAATCTCTTTAACTGCATAATTGCCTCCCTTCTTAGTCCATTCCTGACTAAATGCTTTTCTAAGGTCCTTCACTCTAATTGGTGCATCCTTGAATAATTGCTCCAAGTGATATTTCCCGAATAAATGCTCTAGTCTAAAGCCATTACAAAATTCGCTTATATATTCATTTAGAGCCACTCTGGCATGTTCTGTAAAAAATGATATCCTAGACCTTCCTGTTTTAGTTGATTGTCCTTTATCCCTATTATGGTTTATATAAACGGTTCTAGCTTCTATGTCGATGTCCCCTTGTTGCAATTGATATAACTCTTGAGCTCTTAAACCAGAATTGGCTCCAAGTAATACTAAAGCTTTAATCTGTTTGTAATTCTTGTTGCCTTTGAAATATTTTATAGTCTCCTTAATTTCTTCTTTAGTAACTCGTTTAGGTGTACTGATTGGTTCTGATATTATCTTTATTTTATCTAAGTAATCTATATCCAAGTATTGCAAGAATTTCCTAATCTGTAATAATTTCTTTCTGAAAGTTGATACTGAATTTTTTGTTTGTATCTCTCTTAAAAAGTTTAATGTTTTTTCTTTACTGATTTTCCAATCACAGTAATTCAGGTATTCAAATAGGTAAGATTTTAACTGCTTCAGCCATAATGGTGTAATTCCAGTCAGAGCAATTTCGAATACGTATAACTTAATATCTTTTTTCTTTATTATGCGTAGGGGCTTGTCCCCGTTGGGCCCATAAGGTAGTCTGGATATCCTATCGGCCTTCGGAGCCGATAACTGGGGTTCGAATCCCCATGGGTCCGTTTTATCTGTTTAAAAAAAATTTATACTTTGAATACTAAATTTTCAGCTTTATAATTGAACAGACATAGAATTGAAGATCATCATCAATAATTTTGAAAATTTTAAAAATATAATTTTGATTTATTATATAAAAAAATATAAATATAACAAATTAATTATTATTAATGCGGGTAAAGGAAGTATACAAGAGGAGTTATTAAACCTCTTCTTCTTTTAGTATCCCATCCTTTCCTCTCACCAATATTTCCTTTACCCAAAAAATAAATTATTAAAAAAATTTTGATTAAGGATTTAAGATCTAATACTGGTATTTAAATTGATTATTTTAGTAAAAAAATAAACCTCTGTTTATAATATAAATTATAAAAATAATTAGTAAATAAGATAAGTTTAATAAATTGATTAAATATTCAGTAAAATTCAAGGTGGTATATATGAGAGATATAACTAAGAATTTTGGGCGAAATGCAGGGAAAATTTGGGTTTCGCTTAATAAGTTTGGTCCTCAAAGTCAATCTTCTTTAATAAAAAAAACAAAAATATCATTAAATGAATTTCATGCAGGAATAGGATGGCTTGCGCGAGAAAATAAAATATCCAAGGATGGAATATTATACAATCTTGGAGAGACAAACCTTACAAATGTAATTGGAGAAAATGCAGGTAAAGTTTGGAGACTTCTTGACTCAGAGGGACAGGTTGAAATTCCTTTAATTGCAAAATTGTCTAAGATAAAGATACAGGATGCCTATTCAGCTCTTGGCTGGCTTGCCCGTGAAAATAAAATTCAAGTAAATTATAAAGACAAACATTTAAAATTTGCAATAAAATAAAAGATTTAAATATTAAACTATCATAATTTAGAAAATGATTAATTTAAAATTATTCTTCTTCATTCCCCTTTTTTACTATATCTTTTCGTTTATCCCAAAATAGACCATATTTATTTCTTATAACTTTTTTTCCCTTGTGGATCAAATGATAGTATAATGCATCCTCATTTAGCTTTTTTATTTGTTCATCTGATTTATCCATCTTTTCACAATGAACGCTTTCAACAACTGGGTATAAATGATTTATTTTACACTTATTACCAGCTATGTTTACATTTATTATCAAAAAAATAATTCTTGAATAATATCAATACAGTATTTAATGATTATTATATAAATAGAAAAATATATAAACTTATATTTATTTATATTAATGGGGAGGTGAATCATAAGGGGATAGAAAGCCAGCACCCAAATTTAAGGTTCCTCTTAGGGGTTTAATAGGATAAAAAAACAGAATCTACAATAAAACAAAAAATATATCTAATTTGGTTTTTTTGCAGGACGCCAATCAAAATTTAACCATGGTATAGAAATAGACCCAACTCTTATTTTTCCAAAGATTGGTTTTGGTAATAATCTTGATTTGTTCCAAAAATTTCTAACCCATCGATTCAGCAAAGAATCTTTAAATAATGCACTATTGTTATTTTCAATAAAATTATTTTTCTTAATTTTATTAAAATAAGAATCTTCTAGATAAATACCATATCCATTGCTTTTTTCTATTGTATTCTCAATTATATTGTTGTTTTTACATTGATCTTTAAGTAGGATACCGTATCTTAGGTTTGAAATTATTTTATTGCACATTATTATGTTTCCACTTGATGTATCTAGGTTGATTCCATCTTGGTTGTTTGAAATGCTGTTTTCTGATATGCTGTTTCTACTGCATTCCTCAAGGGTTACTCCAATATTAGCATTTAATAATACATTTCCAACTATAGGAAACGTGTTTTTAATAAAACTTTTAAGTATCCTATCCATTGAATCGGCATAATTATTATCTGATTTTGAAATAACATCACAGAAATTAAAGTAACTTGTGTATGAGAACGTTGTATTTCTTTTTTGAAAGATAATTTTTTTACAAAAATCATTTTCTAAAAAAATGTTGTTTTTTGAAATTATATTATCGTTTGAAGAAAAAAGGTATAACCCTCGATCTGCAAAGTTTGATATATTATTATAAAAAATTGTATTATTATTTGACAAGAAAAGAAAAGAACCTTGATAAATTTCATAAAAAGAATTGTTATAGATATTGCAGTAATCACTTTCCCATAATTCCATTCCAACGATTAAATTGTTTAATTCATTATTGTGTATAGTTATATTTTCACAGTTAATGAGTATTATCTGGCCTACATCTTCAACAATAACATCTTTTGAATCTTCAAGATATAATATAGGTTTATTATTAACAACATTATCTGAAACAGTGTTATCAAAAGAATAATATAAAACGATTCCACCCTTTATGAAAAAATTATCTATTATTATGTTTAACATTGAATTATATAACTGAATGCTACACTGACAGTTAATTATCTTATTTTCAATAATTTTATTATTAATAGAAAGCAAGAGCCATATTCCACTAAACTCGTTTTCAGTAATTATGTTTTCAAAAATGTTGTTATCATTTGCTCCATTAAGCCATATTCCATTAACACAGTTTGAGAAATTGTTTAAAAAAATTTCATTATTACTGCTATAATACCATAAACTGGCACCAAAATAGTTGTTTGAGAAATTATTATTTTTTATTGTGATTTCATGCGAATTAAAGAGCTGTACACCATAAATATTGTTTGAGATATTGTTATCAGATATTATTGTGTTGCTGCCAGAATAATAAAAATGAATACCATATTCATTATCTAATATTTTATTATTTATAATTTTATTATTACTGCCATAATTTTCAAGACCAATCCCATAATTGTTGTTTTTTATTGTATTATCTGTGATTGTGTTATTATTTGACGAGTAAAGAAATATACCATTATTGTCATTTGAGTAAAGAATGTTATCCTTAATTATACAGTTGTTTGTCTGCCATAACTCGATACCATAAGTGATATTTGATAATTCTTGGTTTTTAATTGTTATATTTTCGCAATTTACAAGAATTATCTGTCCTGCCTTATCTAATATCTTGTTTGACTTACCTTCAAGATAGATAAGGGGTTTTCCGTTAACAATATTGTTTGATACAGTGTTTTTGTATGAATCCTGAATCCGAAGACCATCATTTAAAAATAAATTATCTGAAATTATTGTACCGTTAGAAGTAAGTAAGTCTATTCCATTACCATTGTTTATTACAAAATTATCTGAAATTATATTTCCAAAACATCCCTCCAAACGTATACCATTTCCATTTTTGGATATATTGTTACTTATAATTATATTTCTATCAGATGATTCAAGACGAATACCACGAAATTTGTTTGAGTTGATAATATTGTCTGAAATAAAATTATTAACACTATTTGTAAAAAATCTAAGTCCATAGTCGTTGTTTGAAATAATATTTTTTATAATAGTATTGTTACTTGAATCCCAAATGCCTATACCCTCATCATTTTCAGATATATTGTTACCCTTAATTGTGTTGTTTTTTGAATGTATTTCAATTCCTGCATCTCTATCAATATTTCCACTATTTTGTATAGTAAACCCTGTTATGTTTACCCAATCTGAATTGATTATTACTACATCTCCACTTTCACTACCATCTATAACTGTTAAATTTCTATCTTCCCCTATTAAATCTATAGATTTTCCAATTATTATGTTCTCATAATAGGGTGATGAATCATCAAACACAAAGACAGTATCACCATTAGATGCATTATCTATTGCTACCTGAATACTGCTGTAGTTTCCAGGTCCATTTCCACCAACATATAGATAGTTCCCCCCGAAAATTTTAGAATTGATTTCCTCAATTAAAATTCCTTGGGTAAAAGATGAAACAGATAAACAAATAATCAGAATAGTAACTCCAAATGTTGAATACCTATTTAAAATACCAATTTTCGTAAAAGCACCTCTAAAGAAGGTAATTTTTTTAAGAACCTGAATAAGCAATTAAAAATCGAAATTCTACCTTTAGGTATTTCAAATTCAAATTCTCCCCAAGGGCCGATCAAGCCATTAATTGTTTTAGCTCTTGCCTTTATATTGTACATACCTTTTTCAGACCAATTATGACTAATAATTACTTTCTCACCAGAGTTAATGGGGCCTAACCAATCTTCAAAGCTTTCGTCTCCCCATTTGACATAATAAAATAAATCATTTTCAAAAGGATCTTCTGAAACAAATAAAAATTCATATTCCTCTCCTGGTTTTCCAGATTTTGGGCCATCTATGTTTGGTGCGAACGGAGGATTATTTATAGATGCCTTTACAGTTTCATCCACATAATTGTTGAAATTATTAAATACTCCCATAACAACCTGAATGTTACAAGGTTTAATATCTCCAAAAGTATCACCATGATTATCCTCATGTTCATTACCATCCCAAATTATTGAATCAGTATAAACACTATTTGCAGATATTGATATATTTTTATTGAAAGCATAATCCAAAAATCCAAAATTAAATGTTGAATTAAAAACTGTATTATAACGAGATGTAATCTCTGTTATTGCTGCTCTAATATAACCATTGTACGGCTGATCTTCATTGTTTTTAATCGTTATATCAATCTTAACTGTAGCATTACCCTGCCAATCTAAGCTCATATTTGGTTTAATATCCCTTACAGCTCTACTTCCACATTCATCAATGTAAATTGGTAATGTGTAAGGTTGATAAGTCAATCTCCTATATTCCCCATCCATAATTGATGTTGGATATTTGGTTATATTGAACAAATTATTCCAGTCATATGCTTTAAGATTAAGTATGTCCTCCCAACCTTCTGGACCATAAACAATCATATTTACATATTCAAAATCGTAGTCGCCCTGAGAGTAGAGGTCGTAAACATCTGAATTCCAATAATCACAACCTCCGCAAAATTGGGTATTACCAATTTCTAAAAATACTGTATGAGTGTAATCTTCTCCTTTATTATTTACATTTTCAGAAACCAAAGTTGTGGAATAAATATTTTCAACATCATTTTTTAAAGCAATAACTCCAAATCCGGAAAGGAGTAATATTTCTATTACCAGGGGAAATATTATTTTTTTCATGAATTTTCTTAAGCTCCACAAATATATAATTATAATATGTAACTTTATATAAATTTCTTATAATTGCTATTTCATAATTATTTTAAGTTTACTAAAATTTTGTAAAAATAAAGAATCTACCTAAATATCCATTATAGTCCTTTGTAAGTTTTAAGCTCTGAAATAAACATAAACTAGGTTCGATTATGTTAGTGATGTCTGGTTGGGTTTGGCTACAATTATTATTTCCCGCTCAATCAGAAGCACAAACACTAATTCTATAACTTAATTCTTTTGTTAATATAACTTTTACTATAATAATATAAAAATTAAATAATAACATCAAAAATTGTATATTTAAATTTTTCATCTTTTATTGAAGTTTTTACAAAATGAAAAAATATCACGAAATATTTAAATAGTATATTAGCCAGAGTATATCTTAAGGAATCTGGATTTATTACTTTCTTCCTTTCATCTTTACCATCCACCCTCCAGATTCCCCATCCCTTCTCTTTAATAAAATTTATGCATTAAAAATATGTAAATGAATCAATTTAATTGATAATTTAGGGGAGACCTTAACAATTATTAAATTTGATGAAATTAAGCGTATTTTCCTCTAAGTTTACGTCTTTCCACCTTTACATCTGTTGGAGCAATAATCATAAGATTATTTCCAATTCCAGCAATATCTCCGTTTATTTCTTTTGTCATTTTCTTAAGGTCATTTGTAATCCTTTTTAAAATGACCTCATCTTCTGCTAAAGGTGAGAAATCTAGGATTAAAACATTACCACCATACACATAATCAATGAAGTCTTTGATATCTTCGTATCTTTGAATTTCACCAACTCTAACATACATCTTTGCACCAGTAGGTGTTCCTCTACCAGTTGATTCAACATATTTTTCAAGATCTACATATCCACCGACATTATCTGATTTCTTATCACCAAAAATTTTACCGACTATTCCCATAATAATTCTCCACTCCTGATTTTCCTCTTATTCTAAAATATATTTGTGTTTATAAACTTTTGGCGACATAATTCCAAAGTTCATCACCAACATAATGAATCGTGTTAATTACCTTTCCCTGAGATTTAGAAATCATATCTTCACCTCTTATTAGAGCAATTCCAATTGCTAGAGGTTTGTGATGTTTTTCATCACATATCCATACTTGATCTCCTTCGGAAATATCTCTATCAGCATCAACAATACCTGGTGCCATAACATCAGCACCATTTGTTACAAATTTAACTGCACCCATATCAACAATTACAAAATTTTTTTTTGGTTTATATTTATTTAACCCATGAAGTGTGAAAACAATTTTGTTTTCATATGTCATAAAACAAGGCTCACCATCTACAAATATAATATTCTTTCCATCTAAATCACCTGTTTCAATAGATGACTTTTCATCGAAAAAAACTTCATCGAAAATTTTTTTTAAATCGTTTTTTAATTCTCTAATATCCCTTGCTTTTAGACGGTGCCTATTCTTTATCTTAATTGACATATTAGTTGTCATTTCTATTTGTCTTTTTAACTTTTGTCTTAAAAATAAATAGGCCCAAATCCTTATAAATAATATAGCCATTCCGTGTCCCCAAGGTTATAAACATGGAAAAACCATTAAAAATACTTCATGCCAGTTTAAACAACCGAGTAATGGTAGAGCTACGCGGTGGCAGGGGATACCATGGAACACTTGATGGATATGATGTTCCACATATGAACCTAGTACTAAAAAATGTTGAAGAAATGGAAAATGGTGAATCAGCAGGAAAACATAACACTGTAATTGTCAGAGGGGACAACATAATCTATGTTTCTCCATAAATGAGGTAGATTAAAATGACAAAAGGAACACCATCAAAAAGAGGTGGCAAAAGAACCCACACAATTTGTAGAAGATGTGGTAAACATGCGTTCCATATCCAAAAAAGGGTATGTGCTGCATGTGGATTTGGAAATACAAAAAAAATTAGACATTATAACTGGATAAAGAATAGAACTTAGAAAAAATTTATAAATAATTTTAGAAAAGAAATTATAGATGGTTTATTATCAAGGATATCCACCTATTTTTAATGAAGGATCTCCTAAAAGATTCCAAGTCTGAACAATTTGAACATCAATCCATGCGTCATTAGTTAGTGTGTGATTCCAATCAACAGGGTATGTGTCAATATACCAAGATACAGATTCAGCCCATGTATCACCTAGTATATCTACATTGTTCTTACCATATTGTTTAAAGAATTGAACCTCTAATATGCATGCACCTCCCTCAAATGAATCTTTATCTTCTTTTGTATGCCCCAAAGCTGTACAACCGATTGTTGCAATTGACCCCCCACCAATCTTCCTGGTCATTAGCCATCCCCAGCATTCAGGTATAGCCTCTCCACGACGTCTTAGAAGTTTATTAAAAATCCTTAAAAGAGATACATCAAATTGATTATTATGACAACCACCAACTATGCAAATTGGCAATTTATTTACATTTCTTAGCAACATTATATGAATTATCGTAAATGATTTTACCCAGTCTGTACTATTAGTAAAATGTGTAGTCCAAGTCCCAGGACTGGCATGACCATTGAAATATACAAATCCACAACCTTTGTTTAATGCCTTATAAATATCAAGCCAATTGGTTAAGGTTCCATCAGAGGTGTAATACTTTATAGCATTAAAATTGGTCATATTTTCAAATGCTAATTCAGCGTAATATTCACCCTCATTTCCTACCCATTTTGGATTAATCAATTCAGGATATGTATCACCAGCAAAAGCAAACATATCATTAAACCATGATTTGTTATATGATTTTTTTTCGTATCTAATTATCTTACTTACCATTACTCTTACTTCAAGTCGATTTCTGCAAGGAAGTCTGCCAATGGAAATCTCTGGATAGAGATCTATATATTTATCTTCTGGTTGTTCACCATATAACCATTCACCATACAGACCATCACCATCAGAATCCCAGCTAGAAAATTTACCTTCCGAATCATAAATATCTGTAAAATACAAATCACTAAGAATTTGTGATTCCCAATCATTTCCCATTTGAACGTATCTAACAGGACAATTCCATGAATTTAATTGACTCTTCTTTCCCCCTACCAAAAGCACATAAGAGATATTCCATTTATCATAAGCTTCCTTTATAAAAAATTTTAATTTTTCAGCATCATCTCTTCCTGGGTTAGCTTGAGAATAAATTTCTTTTAATGTTACAAGTCTTGTTGTAACATTATACTTGTTTTTATGTCTAACAAGAGGTTTTAATGCAAGTGAAAATTTTTTTGGACTAATTATAATCAGATCTACATCTGAATCATCACCACTGTCCTTTTTTTCATAAGGTCTATTAACAATATTATAGGAAATATTTGCATCCATACTTGGAGCAATAATTAAGCAAAAAAATATTATAAATATTAAAACAGCAATAATTTTTTTGCACATGTTTTCATACATTTTACATTCTCCAATTAAAATTCCTTATTATTTATAACATATTATAATTTAAAAATCTTTCTTTGGGATATGAAATTTAATCAAAAAACATCATAAAAACATTTATAGGGGATGGTCAATGCCAGTTTCAAAATGAAAAAATATGATTGCAAGTTTTACTGTTATAAGAAAACAAGAGAACACGATTATTTAAAACCTGAAAAAATGGACAAACTTGAACTAGTGATTTTTGATATGGATGGAGTACTTACAGATATAACTAGTTCTTGGAAATATATATGGAATTTATAAAAAGAGATGTATCTTTATGGAAAGAAAATGGCAAACCAATTACCCAAGATAGATTAGTTGAGATTCTTTCAGATGTTCCGTTTATGAATGGGGCAGATAGATGTATAAAAAGTCTTAAGGATAAAAACATAAAAACTGCAATTGTTAGTGCTGGTCTTGATTTGCTTGCAAAAAAAACAGCAAAAAAGCTTATGATTGATTATGTAAAATCCAATGGTATAAAAACAGATGAATTTGGTCGTCTTACCGGAGACGGAATACTAAATGTAAGATTAATGTACAAGGATTTAGCAGTAAAATCTCTTTTAAAAGATTTAAAAATACCATTTGGAAGAGTTGCCTCTGTTGGAAATTCATGCTTTGATATTCCAATGTTTAAGATTACAGGCCTTGGTATCGCATTTAATCCAGCAGATGACTGTACAAGAGAAGCAGCAGATTTTATAGTTCAGGATAAAGATTTAAGCAAAATATTAACTGTTTTTGAGTCCTATTTGTCTTAAAATCTTTATTCTTCAGGATTAATAACTCTGCCCATAAAAAGAATAGCTCCTGTTTCTTTATGCTGTATTAGAAAGACAAATGGATGATCAGCTATAAAACTGGTGGGAACAGCGGTAAGTTCCATTATAATACTAGTTGCTGCAGCTGCTTCAGTTCCTTCCTCATTTACTTCTACATAAGCTTGATGAAGCGCTCTACTTATAAACAAATTTTTTGTACCATCCATCCCAGAGAAATCAGAATTACCCGGTAAGAAAGCATCAATTATTCCCATATCCATAAGTAGATTATTCAGTGAATATTTTGTCTCGAATTTAAACTTTGGAATTTCAACATTTATATCTATTTCATATAAATTATTCATCCATTTTGAAAGATTTTCATAATTTAATGAAGATTCAGCAATTGTAATATTATTTTCTTTTGGGAGTAATATAATCATTGACAATTCTTTTCCTTCATAATCTAGTTCAAGAATTTGCAAATTATCTGTTTCTGAATAATTAAAAATAGAATCTTTGGGGCAACTCATCATATTGACTTTAACATTTTCATCATATGCAAGGTGAAAATCGGTTTCATATGTATTTTTAGGATTAAATGGAATATCCCAAAGACCTTTGAAATATATTGAATTTTATCATTGGTTTTTTCTTCAATCCAGCTATTTATAATCTCTGCTGCTTCTATGTTTTTTGAAAAATCAAGTTCATTTGCTTCTGCCATGTAAAAATTTTCAAGTAAATTTAAATATTCATTTAAGAAAACATAATCAATATGAGCCCAAAAAGCATTTGCAGTACTGATAGTATAACCAACTTGATTTTGATTTAATAAATTATAAATTCTTCCAAAAGAACCAAGTGTTGGGGAATCATTTTGTGGGATTTTTAGAACATCTTTCATCTCTATTGAAGTATTCCCTCTTGCACCTTCATAAGCCATTGAAAGAGCTGTAAAAATGCTATATGGTGAAAAGAAAATATTTCCTTTTTCACTTGATGCAATTGTTTTATAAAAATCAAATGAGAAATCATTTAATGAAACCACTAAATTACTTACACTTTCTGCAGTTGCATTTGTATCATCTGCCAAAGGAACCTGAGTTTCTGTTATTATATCTGAATCTTCTTTTAAAAAATAAACTGCATAAAAAATACCAGATATAACAATTAAACCAGCAATTGAAATTGATAGAAAAGTCATTTTTTTCATTTTTTTCTCCAATTTTATGGATATATGATAAAAGATTATTTAAATAATATGAAAATGTAAGGAAAATACCAAACGATCAAGTCTCATTTATAAAGATTGATTTAATAGAGATTTTTAAATAATCGAAAAAGATTATGTATGTTAGCAAGGCACTTAGGAGCATAAAAAAATGGTAGAGAAAAAGAAAGAAAGATGTGTTTTAACAAGTGTTATTGAAACTGAACTTGATATACTTAAAAGACATATTCATGTATTAAAAACTTTACAAAAAAATCAACCTATGGGAATCATTAAACTATCTGAGCTGACTGAATATCCTCAACACATGGTAAGGCATCAACCATAAACCTACTTAAAACAACTCTAGGTAAAATTAGTAAAACTGCAGAAGAAATCAAGAAATCTATTGATTAAAATATTATAGATTTTCAAAAATGCCGAGGTAACTCAGCTGGGAGAGTGCACGGCTGAAGACCGTGATGTCGTGGGTTCAAGTCCCACTCTCGGCATCAAATTATTAAAGGAAATATTATAAGATGGTAAATAACCATGGGAAAAATGGATCTTCTTTTAATACCCAACCAATAAAACAAAAGCTAAAAATTGTTAAATTTTTTATAACATCACTAATTATAATTATATTAATCATAATATTTACATTTTTATTGTTTCAAGATAATCAAAGTAGATTCTACGGAACATGGGAATTAGAAATTCTTGGTTTTGACTTAGGAAATTCCACAACCAATAACTATTGGACTTTTTACAGGGATGGAAGCTTTAGAATTATAGAATTAACAACATCCTTTTACGATGAAATTCCAATTATAAATTTTGAAGAAGACAATGAAAAAAGAATAATTAATGTTAAAAGTCTTGGACCAAAGACAGAACAATGGGGATCATATAATGTGGAAAGTGGAAGGCTATTTATTTCAGGGGTTAATGATACTGAAATACCACTTGGGATTGGATTAGATTATAATTTTATTAATGATAACCAATTCACAATTGATTTTATTATGTTTAAATTAAATTTAAAAAAAGTCATCGAATCAACTATTCAAGATCCGGTATATAATTTTAAAGATATTGAATGGAAAGATATAAACATCTCAGCAAGTGTTGGTTATGGGCTATCGGAAAAAATTAATTAGAACGAAATAAAATTAACCAGGTCTACAACATCATATTTTGGAGATCATGTTACCTATGAATGGGATAATGTACAAATTGGGGACAAGATAGAAATTGGGGATTATCAAACAGTACCAATTATTGTTAGGATTATTTGGGTTCCGGCTAATAGAATTTTAAAAAGCATTTTTTTTATGAGTAATTGATTATAATTATAAAATATCCGAAAAATTTTATATACTTAATATTTGTTTTAGAAATAGGGATGCCAGACTATATTAAAAACCTATAAATTTGGTTATTGGAAAGTAGGAAGGGATGACATTGTATATCAAAGAAGTTAGAATGGAGAATTTCAAATCTTTCGGAAAAAAACTTACTGTACCTTTTTTTCCAGGTTTTACAGCTATAACTGGTCCAAATGGTTCTGGAAAAAGTAATATTGCCGATGCAATTCTTTTTGTGTTGGGACCTAAAAGCTCAAAGGTAATGCGTGCGGGAAGACTTACAGATTTGATCTTCAATGGAGGTAAAAAGCATAAAAATCCAGCAAAGTATTGTAAGGTTTCGGTTGTTTTTGATAATTCTAATAGAAAAATGCCTGTCGATTCTAATGAGGTTATTCTTACTAGAATAATTAAACGTGCACCTCTGAAGAATGATCCTAACAACTACTATAGCTATTTTTATATAAATGACCATGCTGCTTCTTTTTCTGATTTTGAAAATATTTTAGTTCATGCTAGGATGTCTGGAGATGGTTATAATATTGTAAAACAGGGAGATGTGACAAGTCTAATTGAAATGGGTTCTATTGATCGCAGAAGATTAATTGATGATATTGCAGGAATCAGTAACTTTGACAACGATATTAAAAAAGCTGAAAAAGAAAAAGATGAGGTTGATAGTAACCTAGAAAGAATTAGCATAATACTTACTGAAATCTCAAGTCAAATCAGGCAGCTAAAAAATGACAGAGATGAGGCTTTTAGATACAAAGAATTAAAAGATCAACTTTATGAAACAAAGGCCAAAATTGCCCTTAAAAAGAAACAAGATGTAGAAATTCAAATGGCTGAAATAAACCGCCAAATTGAATCTTATGAATCTGAAAAAGATAAACTGGATGAAAAAAGTAATGAATTGAAAAAAAATTATGCTGAAATTCAAAAAGAACTTGAGGAAATAGAAAAAAACATAGTTGATGTAGGCGGAGACGAAGTAAAAGAAATCAAATCTAAAATTGATTCTATTAGAAGTGAAGAAATAAAGGTTGAGGAAAGAATTAATTATTCAAATGATGAGATTCTTGAAATTCAAAATGAACAAAATGATCAAAAATATTGATGAAAATCAGTCTAAACTTATAGAAAAAGAAAAAGAATTAAACAATTTAAAAGAAGATATTGCAAAATCAGATGATAAATCTATGGATTTAACACATGAACTTGCAAAGATGCGGGAGGAGTATAACAATAAAAATAGTGAAATACATGAGCTGAAACTTAAAAGAAACCGATTTACAGATAAAATAGAAGCACTGGACTTACAGATAGCTGAAATGCAGGAGACAAAGTCAACATATGAGTTTGAACTTAAAGATATTGATTGGCAATCAGAAGAATTTAAGAAAGATACTAAAGAGAAAAGCAAAAAAACAATTGATCTTGAGAAAAAACTTTTTGAAATGAAGAAAAAGGAGTCAGAGCTTACCGAACAAATAGCTGATCTTGAAAATGCTATTATTAAGCTACAGCGTGAACAATCAAAATTACAAGCTGAATTGGATGCATTGAAATCTGTTCAGGGAAAATACAACCCAGCTGTTAATGAAATCCTAAAAGCAAGAAATAATGGTTCTATTAAAGGTATACATGGAACTATTGCCGAACTTGCTCAAGTTGATAAAAAATTTGAAACCGCAGTTGAGATAGCTGCTGGTATGCGAATGCAATCAATAATTGTGGATAATGACAATGTTGCTGCAAATGCAATAAAATTTTTACAAAAAGAAAAACTTGGTAGAGCAACTTTTCTACCTTTAAATAAAATGATTACAGGTAAACCTCGGGGTAAGGCTTTAATGACTGTAAAAGACCCCAATGCACATGGTTTTGCTATTGATTTAGTGAAATTTAAGGATGAATACAGAGGAGCGTTTTGGTATGTGTTTGGAGATACAGTTGTTGTAAATAATCTGGATGATGCGCGTCGTCTTATGGGCGGTGTAAGATTAGTTGATATTAAGGGTAGTCTCATAGAGGCAAGTGGTGCTATGGTTGGGGGAAGCACCTCTAGGTCACATCTTTCATTTTCACATACTGATAGAAGTAAATTAGAACAAGTGACAAATGAATTAAAAAATGCAATAGAATGCCAAGACCAAATTTCAAATGAACTAGCAGATTTGAAAAAAAATATTGTTGAAATTGAAACTAACCTTGGAGAAATTAGATCAAAGGGAGACAAAGATATTCAGGTAAAGGATTTGGATGTTAGAAGAAAGGAATTCACAGGTAAACTTGAGGTTCTAAATAAAGATTTAGGGGCAAAGATAAAAGAAAAAGAAGAGCTTGAGGAAAAGAAAAAAGAAATAATTTCTACAATTACTGAATATAAAAAGAGGATACAAGAACTTGATGAAATAAGAGAGGAAAAAGGAAAACTGCTTCTAAAAGGAACTAAAAAAGAGCTAGCCCAAAAAGCAAGAACTTTGGAAGAGGAGGTTTCAAAACTTCAAGAAATTGTTCTAGGGGCATCATCTGAAAAAGATGCAATTGAAAAGAAAATAGAATTACTTGATGAAAGGAAAAATGAGATATCTTCAAATATTGAAAATAAAGATAATGAAATTGAAAAATTTAAAAACTCAATTGAGGAGTTAAAGCAATCCAGGAACTCTTTTCGTGATGAGTTAAAAGCTCTTATGACAGTAGAGGAGCAGATGACTGGAAAAGTAAAAGGACTAACAGTTAAACGGGATGGAATCTATAAAAAAACAGTAACAATAGAAAACGAGCTTGATAAAATAAACACCCGTATTGAATCATATTATGATCTAATTTCAAGAGCAAAATATAGGATACCAACAATTGAAGATTCTATAAAGGAACTAGATGAGGAGCTAAAGCTTTATAATATTGAAATAACAGATACAAAATTACCCAATGTAGAATCTTTAAAGGACTCGGTAAAAGTAATTGAAGAATCGATGAAAGAGTTAGAACCAGTAAACATGCGTGCTCTAGAAGAGTATGAGCATCAAACTGAACGTAAAAAGAAACTAGACGATGATGTAAAGCATCTGAAGAACCAAAAGAAAAACCTAATTATGCTAGTAAATGAAATAACTGAGAAGAAAAAGGAAAGATTTTTAGAAGTTTTTGATGCAGTGAATAGAAATTTTAAGCTCATTTACTCTCAACTATCAGAAAATGGGGAGGCAGAGCTTCAGCTTGAAGATACAGAAAATATTTTTGATAGTGGCCTTACTATAAAAGCAAGACCTAGAGGTAAAAAAGTACTGCTGCTATCTGCCCTTTCAGGTGGAGAAAAAAGTATTGCATCCATTGCATTCATATTTGCTATTCAACAGTACGATCCAAGCCCGTTTTATGTTCTTGATGAAGTCGATATGTTTCTGGATGGTGTAAACGCAGAAACTGTTTCACGTATGGTAAAGAGAAATGCTCAGGACTCGCAATTTATAATGGTAACACTTAGAAAAATTGCATTAAAGGAGGCAAATCATGTGTATGGTGTTACTATGAGGGATACAGGTATTTCTGAAATGATTGGTAACCTTGATCCATCAACAGTTGGTCCAAAGGGGGAAATATCAATTGAAGGAGGAAGGATGATTGGAGCAGCTTAAAATCGATAACGATGTAATAAATCATCTTATTTTTCATAAATCTCTAATAGACGAAAAGGATGATGCAACAAGAATAGACTATTATGTAAATATGCTTCAGAAGGCTGATGAAGGCGAGTACATATCAATTGATAATCCTTTTGATAGATCAATTGCAATTGCATTTGAACTTGTTATGAAACAGCATCTTAATCCGTGGGATATTGATCTTGTAAATTTTTCAACAATGTATCTTAAGAGAGCAAACGAAGAAAAAATTGATTTAGTTACTGCTGGAAGAATAATATACATGGCCTGGAAGGTTTTAAAGCTCCAAAGTGACGACCTTGTAATAAGTATGAAAAAACAGGAAGAGGAATACGAGCCCTTTGGCTGGGGAGACATACCTCAAGAAATGTGGCTTAGTAAGGATGATGCATATTCCTATACAAATCTGGTTATTAATATGCCGAAGTCCCCTCTTGATGAGCCAGTTAGAAGAGAGGCAAATAGAAAGGTAACCCTAATGGAACTTGTTGAGGCTTTTGATCAAGCACGAAAAGATTCAGAGGAATATCAAATTCTTGAAAAACAAAGAAGAGAAGAGAGAGAAAGGCTATCAGAATTAGCAAGAAAAAGAATGAAGGGAACCGCTGTTGAAGATCATCTTGAGGAAGATGTTAAGTCTGTATGGGAAAAGATTAAGCAGCATCAGAACAAAACAATCTCACTAATTAGTTTATGCGATGGAAATGGACGAGAAGAACTTATAAAAGTACTTATTTCTGTTTTATTTCTTGCATATGACAATAAAGTTTTAGTTTACCAAAAAAGATTTCCATTTGGAAAGATTTATGTGAAAAATACAGGATATAGTTAAGGAGTTGAAAGATATGGGAAAAAATGAGAAACGTCTGGTTGAGTCTATTCTTTTTTCCGCAAGTAAACCAGTAAGTGTTAAAGAAATAAAAGAAACAACTGGTATGACTCCTAATAAAATTAAAAAAATTTTAGATGAATTAATTGCTGATTACAACATAAAAAGAAAGGATGAAACCTCTGTAGAGATTGTGAAAGCAGGGGAAAAATATGCGATGCAGGTAAAAAAGAGATATGTTGAAAAGTCAATTATGATTTCCAAACCTGAAATCAATAGCAACCTGCTAAAGACCTTAACTCTGATTGCATTTCATCAGCCCTTAAAACAATCCAACCTTAGAAGAATGATTGGAGTAAAAGCATATGATCATGTTGATGAACTATCAACAATGAAACTGGTTCATTCAAAAAAACATGGTTCAACAGAGATGCTTACAACAACCAAACTATTCCCTGAATACTTTGGTATTAACTCGACAAAACCAGAGGAAATCAGGGATTTTTTAATAAAAAAAGTAGCTAGTCAAATAGATAATAAAGAATAGATATAGAATTTCACAAACATTTCTTTTGGTAATAATTGTAAAGATAGTCGGTAACAGTTGAACAACAAATCCTTTTAAAGATGAATTACAAAAAGAGTTTTATGTGAAATTGTTTGGCTGGGGAAGGAAAAATTTCTTATCCCTTCACCTCCTCTCCTTGCCACCCTCTTACTTCCCCACCCAACAATTTTCTTTATTAATTAAAATATTATTAAAATCACCGAAAATAATATAATAATGTCTTATATATCATGCAAAACCTTAAATAAATTGAAAAGTATTAACAATAGTTAATTTAGGGGAGACAAAAATGAAAAGTATACCATATTTCGTAGTAAGCCTACTATTACTAAGCAGCATTGCTATAGTAACTGTAGGAGAAGAGGCTGGTGAATATCAACAAACAATAAGCAAAAGCTTTTTTGAGCCAAATATTATTGAGGACGAGCAGAATATAAAATTAGAAATTCAAGGTGCTAACTCAAACCTTTTAATTGAAGGAAAACCTATCCTTCCAATTTATACGGAAACTATAACTTTACCTTTTGGTGCGACCATAGAAGATGTTCAATGTCAAGTAGATGATGTTGAAACCATGGTTTTATCAAAAGACATAATGCCAGGTCCCAAAAGAGTAAGACTGGATGAAGTTATAGTATCAACTGAAGTTGAGAAGGATCAAACAGTATACAATTCTGAGACGTTATTCCCAGATGATTGGTACAGTTATTCCGTAGGTGTTGGACTTGATGAGAACATGGAACATAAAACCTTTTTGACAATTACAACCTATCCAGTCAGATACATAGGAGCATCAGATATAATTAATTACGCAAATTCAATAGAAATAACTGTCGAATATAATGCACCAAAATCAGATCCTTTCCCACTGATGGAATCATATGATTTAGTAATTATCGCACCAAATAAATTTTCAGGAAACCTTCAAGATTTAGTTGATCATAAGGAATCAAAGGGTTTAGCTACAAACCTAGTTACAACTGAGGAGATATACAATGATTACACAGGTTATGACAAACCTGAGCAGATAAAGAAATTCATTCAATATGCATTAGAAAACTGGGGTATTAAGTATGTGCTACTAGTTGGCGGTTTAAAGAATATATGGTTTGCAAATCCTAGGGAAAATAAAAATGAAGGTACAAAGGATTGGTATTTACCAGTTAGATATACAAATATAAAATATAACAACGATGAACCTGGATATCTATCTGATCTTTATTATTCAGATATTTACAAAGTAGGTGGTGTTTTTGATAATTGGGATTCAAATGGAAATAATATATTTGCTGAAAACTCAGACATTTTAGATTACCATCCTGATGTTGCTGTTGGAAGGCTTCCTTGCAGATCAAATAAAGAAGTAAAAAATATAGTTGGGAAGATAATAGAATATGAAACAGGCATTTGTGATCCCTCCTGGTTTGAGGAAATGCTAGTAATTGGTGGTGATGGATTTTTAGATCAGGATTCAATTGGAATACAATGGAATACAAATAGTTTACCAAACGGAGAATATACAATTTATGCCCGAAGCAGGAATAAAGATGGAACCTATGGCCCAATTGATGAGACACCAATCACAATAGATAAAACAAAAGCAACCTCAATAACCTTTAATCATGATGACCATCTCACAACTGGTTTAAGCTATCCATTTGACCCAGTTGCAGAAATAGTATCCATATCACCTGGAGATGTACTTGGTAACACAGATTATACCTATGTTCCAACAGATAGAGAAGCGTATTGTAACGATTTTACAGGTTGGGGAAATATAAGATATGTAAGCGGAGTTCTTACAATTAATGGTAAAACATATGATCCTCAACCATATGGTTATTCAACAGATATTCAAGTATGGGTTAAAGACAGCGGTGGTACAACTGTGTTTGATCAGTGGAAATACGGTTTTGAGATGTATTATGAGGGCGAGTGGACAACAGGTGACCAGTTATTAAATGGAAGAGCTGGAGCACCTTACTATATGCCATCTCAATTTGATACTGAATACTTGTTTTCCTCAAATGGTCAATGGACCGGTCAAACCGATGTAATAAATGCAATGACAAAGGGGCAAGGTTTTGTTTTCTTCTCAGGACATGGCAGCCCAGCAGTCTGGTCAAATCACTACCCAGGTATACCTGGAAATAGAAGAGAAGGTGATGTTGAAGGATTATTCATTCTTAATCTTCATCCTCCATTTATCCCAGTTCCTCCAATTTTCCCAATGAATAAGATAAAGAATAACTACAAAAACCCAGTTGTCGTAGTCGGCGGATGCCATAATGCAATGTTTAATGTATCAATTATTCCAACCTTGCTTGATAAACATAACGAAAAGAATACTCACTCATACGGTATGCCAACACCTGAATGTTGGGCATGGGTTCTTGCAAAGTTCCCAAAAACTGGTGCTATCGCAACCATGGGGAACACCGGATATGGATATGGTATTCTTGGAGAATGGTGTACAACTGGTGGCGTAGATAACTGGATAACAACAGAAATCTTTGTACAATATGGAAAGGGACACGATATACTAGGAGAAACTCATTCACAGGCAATTGAGAGCTATATACAAAGCATTGGATTAGGAGATCTAGGTGACAAAAAAACAATATCACAATTTGTACTTATAGGTGATCCAAGTCTACAGCTTGGTGGATATCCATAGATACAGAAAAAAATAGCTATTAGGGCTATAATTTTAGCCCTCTCTTTTTTATTTTTAATTTTTAAAAAAATATTTTCAATAGGTTTAAAGAGCAAATTTACATTATCTTTTCTGGATGGATAAAAATAAATATCAGCTCTATGAAAAAATAAAGGATTTAAAAACAAAAGAAGAGTTTGATCAAGAAATTAACTTGATACAAAAGGAAAACGATTATCTTTTTGATGAAGAGACCGCTGCTCTTTTAATAGTTGATGAATTAGGCAGAAACAAGGAAAATATATGTAAAATCGCTGCCATTGAACATGGAATGGAATGCACTGTTTTTGGGAAAATATCATATATTGATAAATTAAGAAAATTTAATCGTAAAAATGGAACACAAGGACGAGTAATAAATCTAGAGTTATCAGATGAAACAGGCTCTTGTCGACTTGCATTATGGGATAAGGATGTAGATTTGGTTGAAAAACGAATAATTAAAAAAGGAACGAATGTGAAAATTATTAATGGTTATGTTAAAGATGGTTTTAGTGGCCTGGAAATAAATGTAGGAAGATGGGGGCTTATTGATATAAATCCTGAAAATATTCCTGAAACAATTGAAGAGTACATTCCACCTTCAGATGAAATCACAGGAGAAATTATAAAAAAAGAACCCACAAAGGCTTTTTTTAAGGATGATGGAGAATTTGGATTTGTAACACGTGTAAAAATAGATACAAAAGATGGTGTAAAACAAATAACATTATGGGATAAAAAAGTAAAAGAAATACAAAATTTCAAACAAGGTGATAAAATAAACATAAAAAACATAAATATTAAGCAGAAAAACGGGAAAAAAGAGATACATTCAAAGAATAAAACTACAATTAAAAGAGTTTAGCATCCCCCTTGTATATATTTTTCATTTTTTTCAAGTGAGTATTCAGCTTTTTGAAGCTCTCTACCTAAATACATATAATGGGTTGTTAAAAGATCAGGAACATAATTTGCAATTGTATCACAAAGGGAATCTGCTTTTTTTCCAGTAAAAACCTTTTCCAAAATTCCTGAGACAATCCTTCTACCTCTATAAACATTTGAGTAATACTCAACACGTATAAGATTTTGTCTTCTATCTATTTCTATTACAAAGAAACCATTTGGATCTAATTTTACATCCTTTTGTGGGATTTTTTTTGCCTTTATCAATGGAACTACCTTATCAGCCATATACAATCTCACCTGCCTTTACGAGGTTTTTTAATTTTTTAAATGCAACATCTCTTGGTAGCATTCTTTGTCCACAATCAGGTGCTAACTGTGATATTTTTTCTCCAAATATATCAATTCCTTTTCTTATGTGAGTTACTATTTCATCGACAGGTTCAATTATTGACTTATCAGACCGAACTGAACCCAGGCATATGTTTTTTGTTATATTGTATTTTTTAAATTCATCAAATAATGTCGGTGATGCTTTAAATTCATGTGAAAGAATATCTACTGGCATATCTAGAAGCTCAGGAATTACCTTTGACACATTTCCACAGACATGAAGACGAGCCACGCAAGATATACCCTTTATAATTTCACCAATAATTTCTTTACCATATTCAGGCACTCCCATAGAAAAAAAAGGTTCATCTATACTTATTATATCAACATGTTTTTGTAGAAGTTGTGCTTCCTGCTTTAAAGCAGATGCAAAATCAAAAGCAAGTTCCTTTTCATCATTATAATAAAAATCTACACTTGAATTTGTAAGAGTGTATGGACCAGTTATCATACCAATTGATTGTTTATTTTTTGGAATCAATTTTTTAACGAATTTTTGATCATTGATTGTAATTGGCCCGTTATATTCTATTTTTCCAATAATCTCAGTTCTTTCCCTAATTCTACAACCTTTTAATCTTCTAGTAAAAATATTTACAAATGGATCTCTTGTTTGTCCATCTGAAACAATATCAATACCAGCATCAATCATATCTTTAACAGCAATTTTTATATAATTCTCCCAGGTCATAATCCTTTGATCAAAATAACCTTTCATGTGATTCATGGTATCAATCTTTACAGGGTAAGAACCAATAACAGTAGTTTTAACATTATACATTAGAAAAGTTTCCTCCTAGGATGCATTTCATCTGGGGAAATTCCAAAATAATTCTCAACATATTCTGATATTAATATATCCTGCCAGGCTATTATCGGAAAAACTACATCTGAATTATAAATCGGACCGAAAATCGCATAGTCTCCTCCAAATAAAGCAATATTTACATTTGACGAGGCGTCTACATATTTTCTTGCAAATTCAAAATCATCTAGCCATTTTGATTTTTCAACAACATTATGTATAGCACAACCTGTTGGAAGTCCTAATTCTTCTTTAATTACAGGTATAGCAGCAACAGCTGCACCACTATAATCCCCAGGAGCCATTGCAGCAGTATCAACAAGAATTTTTTTAATTCCTACTTTTTTTACTATATCCAGAAGTCCTAAATCTATTAAATTTGCACCGTTATGTAATACCTCAATCTTTCCATCTGGAGATTTATCCTTAGGATTAAATGCTACAATAATTGCCATTTCTGGTGTATGTATTTTTAAGGCGTCCCTTTCTTCATCAGTAATCCCAATATGAATCGAATTATATATCAATCTTGAAAGTAGATTTTTATCATCAAGTGCTTCTAGAGTCTTAATTTTTAAATCTGGTTCTATTATATCAATTGAAAAAGGTTGATTTTTTGGATATTTTTTATCTATAAATTTTATAATTTTTTCAATGTATTCTTCTTTTCGAATGAAAAAATCAGGTATCGCGGGATTACCAACTTTCTTACTTAGACCTAGCATTCTTTTTATTTGATTTTCTCCACCAATAAAGTTGGGTTCTCCTTTAAAAAATAAACCTCCAAAAAGAACTGTTGGAAATATACCTGGTTGTCCGCCAATTTTAACTCCCGAAATTTCAAATATTTTTTGTTCTTTTGTAAAAGAAAACATCTATTCGCCTCTTTTATTTATCCTTCCCATATAATCTACAACGATTTTTGAATGGATCACTCTTTTATCATCAAAGGAAATCTCAGCTTTTGGTTTTATTTTTATTGCAATATAAGGTTTTCCAAATGATGATGGAGACTTTGTTATACATTCCTCTATTTCTTTTTTTATCTTTTTCTTATCTAAGATACCTATCAGATTAACAATTTCTATTTGTTTTTGAAATCTTTTTATAGCTTCTTCATTTAGATTCTCAATATAAGGAATTGCTCCAGGGGCACCAATAATTCTATTTTTTTCATCTATTCCATTTTTATTTAAAGCAACAAGTGAGGATCCTGACCGATGACCTCTTATATCATCACCGCAAATCACAATATATCTAATATTTGGATTAGAAATTACATTTGCTACAATTTTTTCAATTCCAATATTTTCAGTTTTCAATGACCCATATATTGCTACTTTATCAGAAGGGGTATAGTCTATATTAAGAATAACAACAGCTACACATCCTGTCGTATTGCAGACTGTGAATTCTCCGCCCCACGGGTAGTAATCATTTGCCATTTTTATTCCTCAGAATATTCAGCATAATAATAAAAATAGTTTAAATATACTCTCCCACACTTTTATAAACATATATCAATTACGGTATATCTGGGTTTTATATGGAGAAAGATACCTCTGATGAAATTGATTCTTTACCTGGTGTTGGTCCTGCTACAGCAGAAAAACTTAAGGACTCAGGCCTTACAGAACTAATGGACATCGCAGTAATCAGCCCTCAAGAATTAACTGATATTGCAGACCTTGGTTTAACCACAGCTTCAAAAATAATACAAGAAGCTAGAAAAATGGTTAAAAAAGATGACTTTAGAACTGGAAAAGAATTATTTGAAAAACGTCAAGAAATCGGACAAATTTCAAGTGGGTCAAAAACATTAAATGAATTATTAGGAGGAGGTTTTGAGTCTCAATCAATAATTGAATTATTTGGTGAATTTGGATCTGGTAAAACTCAAATAGCTCATCAACTCTGCGTTATGGTTCAATTTCCTAAAGAGCAAGGTGGACTAGAAGGACATGCGTTTTATATTGATACAGAAAATACCTTTAGACCAGAACGAATTGTACAAATGTCTGAAGCTTTTGATTTAGACCCTGATGATGTACTCTCAAAGATACATGTTGCAAGAGCTTATAATTCCAGTCATCAAATGCTTCTTATGGACAAGGTAAAAGAACTTTCAAAAGAAGTATCTGGTCGATTACTTGTTGTTGATTCCCTAACTGCTCATTTTCGAGCAGAGTACATTGGTAGAGGTGCCCTTGCTGATCGGCAACAAAAGTTAAACAAACACATGCATGAACTTTTAAGATGGAGTGACCTTAATAACGGAGTTGTTTGTGTAACAAATCAAGTAGCTGCTAAACCAGATGCATTCTTTGGTGATCCAACCAGACCTATAGGTGGACATATTGTTGGTCATACCGCTACTTTTAGAGTGTATCTACGAAAAAGTAAAGGACCAAAACGTATAGCTAGACTAATTGATTCTCCTCATCTTCCAGAGGGCGAAGCTGTTTTTACAATAACAAAAGAGGGGATTAGAGATTAAAATAGGGGAATAATTAGGAAAAACTTAAATGTAAAGATAAATATTCACTTTCTTGGAGGTAGAGAGAATGGCGTATGTACATGATGGGTGGACATTATATACACGTGATGTAAAACTTAAGGGTGGAAGAACCCAAACAATATATTTCTTCAGTAAAAGAAAACCAAAGAGTGGTACTCCTTGTGAATTGCCTAGTGGGTATACTGTTGGTGTAAATAAGAGAACAGGTTTACCATATCTAAAAAAGAAATAGACTAGTTTTTTCGGGCTGACTTTCTGTCAGCTCTACCTAATTTTTTACTCATTAGCATTTAAATATAATATTTCATTTTATGGACTGAATATTCAATGCTATCAAAAATTGGCTTTGTAGTTAATCCTATTGCAGGAATGGGAGGTAAGGTTGGACTAAAGGGAACAGATGGGGTTTTAAAGCAAGCAATAAAACTTGGAGCAAAACCTGTTGCAGTTGATAAGGCCTATGAGACAATTCTTGTTCAGGTAAAATGGGTGGTGATATATTAAAAAAGGCAGGTTTAGAAAATATAGAAATTGTATATTCACCATCAAGAGAGGAGACAAGTTCTAATGATACAAAGAATGCATGTAAAAATCTTTTAGAAAAAAAGGTGGATTTAATTCTTTTTTGTGGTGGTGATGGAACAGCTAGAGATATTTTTGAAATTGTTAAAAATAAGATTCCTATCTTAGGAATACCTTCTGGTGTAAAAATGCACTCAGGGATTTTTGGAATAACTGCCAATGCATCTGCAAAAATGCTTTATGAATACATTAACAAGAGACTTACAATTGGCGATGCGGAAATTATGGATCTGGATGAGGAAAAATATAGAAAGGGTGAATGGAATATAAGATTATTTGGTATAGCAAAAGGAATTGTAGAACCAACCTATATCCAGGTTGGAAAAACAACATTTGAATCTGTTTCTGATGATGAAATAAAAGATGAGCTTGCTGATCATATTATAGATGAAATTGAAAAAAATAAAGATATTTTGTATCTTTTTGGCTCTGGTGGAACAATTGATTACATAGCAAAAAAAATTGGAGTTAAAAATACCTTACTTGGAATCGATGCGGTTTATAATAAAAAACTAGTAGGTAGTGACCTTAACGAGGAGGGTATTCTTAGACTTTTAAATAACTATAAAAAAGTAAAAGTTATCCTTAGCCCAATAGGTTCCCAGGGTTTTATTTTAGGAAGAGGGAATCTACAACTTAGTTCAAAAGTAATTAAAAAAATTGGATTGGACAACATAATTATTGTATCAACTCCAGCAAAACTTGCTTCTACTCCAGTGATTCGTGTTGATACTGGTGATAAAAAATTAGATAATATGTTTGCTAAAAAAGAGTTTATAATGGTTGTAATAGGCTATAGATTAAGTCGAGTTGTAAAGATTCAAACATTTACATAATTTTAATAAATAAACATTTTTTACAAATGTTGCAAAAAGATATATAAAAGAAAGGTTTAAATACCATAAACTATTATTATTAATTGGGGAGATAAAGATAAAATGAAAAATGAAAAAATCTTCAAGTTAGGAGAAAAACTTGGGTTGAATAAACAGGATGTAGAAAGTGTATTAAAAACTGGGATAACAAGTTGTGCCCTTGCTGCTCTACCAATTATGACTCATATTTACAGATATGGCACATATTACGGAACCATAAGTATAAACGACTTCAAATTATAATACTCAAGTAGATAACTATAATATACTCCTCTTTTTTAGTTGTAAATAATTTAACATAACCAACAACTTTTAATATTTTTATACGTTTCCCTGAAAACCACAGATAGTTAATGGTAATATAATGGGAGGTATTTTACAAATGAATAGAAATCCAACATCATTTTTAAAAGGAGAATTTGAAGAACTTGTTAAAAAAAGCCTTGACTGGAAATTACGGATTTTAGAAAGTGGATCTACGCCTCATTCTATTGTTGATGGAAAAAAGGTAATTATGCTATGCTCTAATAATTATCTAAACCTTAGTAATCATCCTAAGCTTATAAAAAGTGCAATAGAATCAGCTAAAAAATATGGGGCTGGATCTGGTTCAGTTAGAGCAATTGCAGGTACTATGAAGCTTCATATGGAAGTCGAAAAAAGGCTTGCAAATTTTAAAAGAACGGAGGCAGCACTTATTTATCAAACAGGTTTTGCTGCAAATTCAGGACTTATTCCACAACTTGCAGCTAAAGGAGATATAATAATTTCTGATGAACTTAATCATGGTAGTATTATAGATGGAGTACGACTTACAAAGGCAGATAGAGCAGTTTACAAACACCGTGATATGGGTGAACTTGATAAAGTCTTAAAAGAAGCCGATAAAAAATATAGAAGGATTCTTGTTATAACCGATGGTGTTTTTAGTATGGATGGAGATATTGCCCCGATGGATAAAATTGTGAAACTTGCAAATGAATATGGTGCAATGAGTTATGTAGATGATGCCCATGGTGAAGGAGTAATTGGAGAAGATGGAAGAGGAATAGGCGCACACTTTAAAATCGAAGGGAAAATCGACGTTGAGATGGGGACATTTAGTAAAGCCTATGGAGTTGTAGGAGGTCTTATTGCTGGTAGTAGAGATTTAATTAATTTTGCTTTTAATAAATCTCGAACCTGGTTACTTTCTGGTTCACATCCACCTGCTGTCGCAGGAGCACAATTAGCAGCAATTGATGTTTTAGAAAAAGAACCAGAACATGTACGAAATCTTTGGGACAATACAAAATATTTTAAAAAAGAACTTAAATCAATGGGATTTGACACTGGTGAGAGTGAAACACCAATAACACCAGTAATAGTAGGAGAATCAAGCAAAGCAAAAGAACTTAGTAATAAGCTCTTTGAAGAGGGTATTTTTGCTCTCCCAATAGTATTTCCAATGGTTGCAAGAGATAAAGCAAGAATTAGGACTATGATGAATGCAGGTCTTACCAAGAAGGATCTTGATTACACACTTGATAAGTTTGAAAAACTAGGTAAAAAATTAAACATTATCTAAAACTGTTTAAAATTAATTTCATGATAAAAAAAACAAAAACTGTACATGTTGCTCTTCAATATTCTGATAGAAAGCAAGCAGAGATATTCTTTACAAAAATTCTAAATCTAAATTTAAATAAAACATTTTCTCTTTCAAAAGAGCTTTCAAATGAAATTTTTAAAATAAATGAAGAAGTGACTGTAGATGTTTATTGTAATAAAGAATCTTATTTTGAGGTATTTATAACAAAGTTAAAAAACAACAATAGCTTTAATCATATTTGCATTGAAATTGATAATAAAGAAGATCTTATAGAGAGATGTAAAAAATATAATATTAAACCATTATTTGTAAAGAAAGGTGAAAAAACCCTATTGTTTATAAGAGATTTTTCTGAAAATTTATTTGAAATAAAAGAGACACTCTAAAACTAGATATTAAATTGTATTATTTTCTACTCCATCTTCCTTTTTTCTTTTGACTTAAAACCTTGTCAATTATAGTTTGTTCATCAGCTTCCACAATGGTATCATCATTTTTTGAATGCTTTTTTAATGCTTCATCTATTGCTTTGGTATCTGCTTCAACAATTAGTGCTTTATCTTCTTCGTTTTCTAATGTTTTTAATTCATCATCATCAAGTTCTTGTAACATTGTATCATCATCAGTCTTGGTATCTTCTTCCTTTGTTTCTTTAGTTTCCTCTGTTTCTGTATCTTTTTCTGATGCTGAAAATACTGATGATTTTTCTAATTTTTCTTCTGTCGGTTCCTCTGTTGTTTTTGTTTCTTTCGTAGTTGATTGTGTTTCAGAAGATAACTTTTTTTCAATAGGTTTTTCTGGTTCTAAATAATCTTTAGTCTCCTTATATTCATCTGATTTTGAATTCTCATCCTTAGAAGGTGTAACAGCTTTTCCTTCAGGTATCATTTTAAACGCTTCATACAAAAAATCTTTTTCTTCTACTGTCGGTGCCCAAATAAAATCTTCTTTATCTTTATAAATATTAGGCGCAGTCTTATAAAAATGAGCAATTATTGATAATTTACCAGAATTCTTATCCTTATAAACCTCAAGTTTCAAATTAATCTTTTCATCTTTAGACATGTCATTCCATCCTTCCTGTTAAAAAGAAGAATAAATTACTAGAACTTATACTTTTCTTAAAATCGGCAGATAAACATTAATAGGGCTCCTTTACTTAAATTTGGAGCCCTATGAATGAACTATTTCATCGATTAAGATTGAATAACGAAATATCCCTTCAATTTCCTAGAGGTTTTTCAACCTCGATCAAACCTGTTAGATATTCTAATCTATATTTCAAGGTTCTATGTGTAATATTATCGTGATATCTGTTAACATTATTTTTGTTTTTAAAGTATATAAAACTTATTTGATAAAATGTCAAAATGTACAAAATCAATCAAAGACTTGAAAACCATTAAAATTCTGACATTTTGTAATAATCTTGGACTTCAGACTAGCATTACAATCTATCTTAAGAGTAACATAATCACTATAGGAAACATCTAAAACATTAGCTTTTTCATAAATCCATGATATAAAAGACTGAGTTTCTCTATTTATAGGCAATCTTATTTTAAATCTAACTAATTGAGGTAATGATTCATAAATTTGATCTAATAGAACATCAATATTTTTTTTATTCTTTACAGATATATTTACAATTTTTTTATTTTCTAAAAAACCTTGTTTTTTTATACGGGCAACTCTTGTTTCTATTTCTTTTTTAGAAATTAGGTCAGCTTTATTCAAGACAATTATGATTGGAGAATAAACACCAAGTTCAATCAATTCATCCAATGATACTTTTAACTTTTTTGAGATAATTTCATAATTTTCACTAATATCAACGACTAATAAAACAACATCTGCAACTTCAATTTCTTCCAAGGTAGAATGAAAAGCATCTATAATATATGCTGGAAGGTTTTGTATAAATCCAACAGTATCTGTTAATAATATTGGAACACTTTTTTTACTTATTTTACGAGTTGTAGTGGAAAGAGTAGAAAATAATCTACTTTCTACCTTTACCGTTTCATCAGAAAGAAGATTTAATAAACTACTTTTTCCTGCATTTGTATAACCAGCTAGAGAAACTAAATAAAAACCAACAACATGCCTATGTCTTCTACGTACCTCTCTTTGGTTACGTATATTATTTAATTGATCCTTAATTTTTTTCATCTGTTTTTTAATCATCTCATAATAATCATCAACTTGATATTCACCACCCGCCATAAAACCTGGATGTTCTCCGGCTCTTGCACGATGTATAAGTTCTCTAACAAAAGGCCTTTCATACTGTAGTTGAGCCAATTTTACTTGAAGTCGTGCTTCTTTTTTATCAGCTCTTTCTTCGAAAATTGAGAGAATTAGTCTTACCCTATCAAATACATCGATATCAATTATTTTTTCAAGATTAAACCATTGGGAAGGCTTGAGTTCGCCATCGATGATTACTAGGTCAATTTTTTTATCAATATTTTCTATGAAATCTTTTATCTCTTCTACTTTGCCCTTTCCAATGTAACTATTAACATCAGGTTTATTTCTATGCTGAATAAAAGTCTTAATTATTTTATAACCTAACGAGTCAGCTAAGTCTATTATCTCAGAAAAATCATCATTTAAGGTTATGATAATTGCGTTTTTATTATTCATTTTTAGATTATACCAATTTTAGAAATAGTTAATCATAATATAAGAATAATTGATTAAAGGAAAAAAAATCCTTATTTAAATTTTTCATCTTAAAAAAATAGTTATCATACTTATAAAAAAAGTAAGATTCTATAATTTAAATATTTCATAAAGTTTATTTACTATTAGTGACAAATATTTACATGTTAGATAATAACTAACATATGGGAGGTGAGATATATAATTATAAAGGTGGTTGGGGTAGCTTCAAATAGGGCAGAGTTAATTGAAATTGAAAATATTGTAAAAGTTTTTGTTGTTGCAGAAAGAATAATTGATTTAGCATCTGAAATTAAATCTGAAGAAATTAATAAGAATAATCTAGAACTTTCTAAAAATTTCAATAATTACCCTGATCAATGTAAAAGATATTTAAAACCTTTAACAGTCAAGGGATTGAATTAATATTTTATAAAAATTTAAAAAAAGTAATTAAAATGAGTTATTCTCAGTAAAGTTTAAATAAAATCAGATATAATATTATTTTAGAGGAGGTGAATATGAATGAGCAGTATAAATCTAAGAAGATTTTTAATAACATTGACGATTTTTTTTCTAATAATTAATTCAATACAAGTAGTTCTAGGAATTAATACAGATAATAAAGAATCTAAAATAATAAATGCTGGTTTTACTGACAATTTTTCTGATGCTATAATTATTATATTTGGAAAGTGTAACGATGTCACAGGTCCGATTCTTTGGAGATTTGGCCTTTATTGCAATTTCTTTAAAAAGGATTTTACAATCAATGCAAAGGGTGAAGAAAGCGAAACTATAAACATAATGATTAGAGGTGGCGGAAGTTTTAAATTTTTATGGGGAAAAGAAACAAAAGTCAATAATTGTTGAAAGCCCACACATAATAGCTAGATGTCAAGCAGAAAACGTATATTTAACATATTAAAATTAAGGCATTTATATATATTATAAAATTTAAAATAACAGTCGATAACTTTTTATCCTGATAAAGATTTATCTTAATTATAGGAAAAGTTTGTGGGGAAGCATTTTATCCAATCATACCTTGCTTATCTTCCTCCCCCACATACATTTCCTCCCAATTTTTTCATTGATTAACTTAATTAACTCTATTTTTTGTGCAAAATCAATATTTTTTATAAAAAAAAGATAATTTGTACAAAGACAACAAAATAAGTTTTTTATAAATACTTATAGTAATAATCTTGGGGAGATAAAGATAAAATGAATAATGAAAAAATCTTCAAGTTAGGGGAAAAACTTGGGTTAAATGAAAAAGAAATTGAATATACCCTAACAAAAAGAATTTCAGATGATAAACAATTTTCAATATCTTACGAATCTAATTGCTATAAAAATGGAACAATGTATGGAACAGTTAGTGTCAATGATATGTGATTTAATATTTAATTAAGAATGTGGGGGAGGTGGTTTTATTTTTCCAATTTTCCCTTCCTTACCCCCACAATTTTATTTTTTAGGGGGGTTTTTAAAAAAATTTAAGGTACTGTAAAATCTTTGAACAGCCGTAATATTTCCCATTACAGCAAAATATATCAAAACCCATTCTAAAAGGTAAAAATCAAAAGGAAATGTGAAATTGGAGTAAAATAACAAAATATGTTGAATAATAGGTGCAATCATAAGTAATACAAGCCTATCTGCCCTTCCAAGAAGACCAGAATAATCACGTTTATAGCCAACTGCCTGCGCCTGAGTTCCCATATAGCTTGTGAGAAGGACACCGATAATTGCTAACAATCCAATACTTTGATATCTGCACCATGGACCCAATGCAAGACCTCCAACAATAAATACATCAGCATATCTATCCAGAGCATGATCAAGAAAATCCCCTCTTTTTGATGTCTTTTTTGATAATTTTGCTACCTTTCCATCAATTGCATCAAAAAGGCCGTTTAAAAATACAAAAATTACTGCACCATAGAGATAAAAATTTATTAACTCTTTATCTGGAGATGACAAATAAAAAAATAAACCAGCAAGAAAGGCAAAAAAAACTGATAGCCATGACAAACCATTAGGATTTATTTTAATAAATCTCTTTGCTATTGAGTTCAAGATTGGATCAACATTTTTTCTCTGGTTATCAAGGACCATTATATTCAACCTACTTTGAAATTATTTAATATTTCTTCAGACCAATCAATTTTTCCTATTTTGTATTTTTTTATTGGTTTAAATTTGTTATTTATAATCTCAATTATCATATCAACAATTTTTTCAATAGTTTTACCAGTAACATTTATCTCAAATATGTTTTTTTCTTGGTGAATCTCAACTGTTTCACAAAGGATAATATCAAGAATTTCAGCCTCAATATTTTCTTTTATTTTTTCCTGACTCCAATCCTTCTTTGATAGATTTCTCTTAAGAATCTCTGGATTACATCTTAAGATAATTATCTTTTCGACGCATTCTAAAAGGTGAGATAAATGACCTTCAATAATAACAGTTTCCGCTCCAGAATAATTGTCAAAAATATATTTGTTTAATTTCTTAAGGTCAACAATATTTGAATCTCTTTTATAATCTTTACCAATTAGAAAAATTTTATCACATGCTAATTTGTTTAAATCAATTATTGTAAATCCTTTATTTTTTAATATTTCAGCAACAGAAGTTTTACCCGTTCCTGGTGTCCCAGTAAGAGCTATAATCATGATTCTAAACTAACTTATGATAATCATACCCTCTAAATCCATCTTTAAAGCAGTAATGAAGTTCCTGGAAATCTTTTCTGAATTCTTTTATATCTCTCTTGATATTCTTTGGGTTCTCTTTTTAGACCTGAGGGGTTTAATGGGTCTGTATCACCTGGTATAGTATTCATGTTTGTGACAATACCTGCATCTTCAAGGTTTTTAGAGGCTTCTTTTCCCTTTCCAGGACCAATTTCAACTAAAATCTGATGAGACTTGGTAAATCCAAGTTTTTCACCAAATACTTTAAATCCGTTATCATACAGTGACTGGGCCAAATGTTGGGCATTCTTTATAGTTTGTTTAGCATATGCTTCACCAAATTCAAGGTGCTCAGCAAATGCAATTGCTTTTGCTGCTACGTGATGTAAATGGTATGATGAGGTAACACCTGGAAATACTCCAAAACCCAGTTTTCTTAAAAATGATTTATCTTCATCTGTATCTCCTTTATGATTTGAAACAATAATACCTCCTTGAGGACCTGGAAGTGTCTTATGTGTGCTTCCACTCATCACATCGGCTCCTTCTTTTAGTGGATCTTGAAATTGCTTGCCACCAATAAGTCCTAGAACATGTGCAGCATCATAGACTAGATAGATACCAAGATCATGTACAGCCTCAGCTAATTCTTTTATTGGACTAGGAAATAAAAAAACAGAGCGCCCATTTAACGCAAGCTTTGGTTTCACTTTCTTGATTAGTTTTACTGCAGCATCAATATCTATATTCATTAACTCATCATTAAATGGATAAGAAATAAGGTTAATACCTCTAACACCTGCACCTCCCCACTTGCCAAATGATATATGAGCGCCATTTGCAAGATCAAGAACAACTGCAGATTCTCCTGGTTTTATTAGTGCTTTCAAAATAGCAAGATTTGCAGTTGTTCCTGCAGTAGGTCTAACATCAGCATATCTACATTCAAAAAGCTTTTTTGCAAGCTCCATTGCTTTTTCTTCAACATTATCAAAAAATTTACAACCTTCATAATATCTATGTCCTGGTGTACCTTCTGCATATCTTCCATGAAAATCAGTAATAAGCATCTCTCTGCAAAGAGGAGATAAAACATTTTCGCTAGCTATCATTGGTAGTGAATTTGCGAAAAATTCATTATTCATCTTTGCTTGTTTTCTTATGTATTCAACCTCATTATACCAACCCATCAGAATCACTCAAAAGCAGTATTAGAAAACCTGTTAAAAAGGTAATGGAAATATACATTTATATTTCAATAAGATTTCTTGGTGATTTAGTTAATAATTCAACTCTATCACTTTTTATTAAAACATCATCTTCTATTCTTACACCACCCAAATTAGGAATATAAATACCTGGTTCAACTGTAAAAACCATATTTTCTTTCAACAAAATATCACTATTGGAACTAAACCTAGCATTACTATCATGTACAGCAAGACCCAAGGAATGCCCAGTTGAATGAATAAAGCGCCCTTTAAACTTGGTTCTATCTATGTAAGAATTTACTGCATTATGTACAGCTGATGCTTTCACTCCAGATTTTATATTATCAAAACCAATTTTCTGTGCATTTAAAACTACATTATACATCTCTTTTTGCATTGTACTTGCTTTCCCAAAAACAAACGTTCTTGTAATATCTGAGTTGTATTTTTTAAAACATGCACCAAAATCACACAAAATAAAATCTTCTTTTTTTAATTTTACATTCCCATGCGTATAATGTGGCTCTGCTGAATTTTTTCCAAAGGATGAAATTGTATCAAAAGCAGGTTTTTCAGCACCATTTTTTTGCATAAAATAATTAATCTCTGCTGCAAGTTCATATTCATATATACCATCATGAACAATTCGAGGTATTTTATCAACAACAATATCTGCTATTTTACAGGCCTTTTTAATAAATTTTATTTCAATTTCATCTTTTACAAGTCTTGTTTTTTCAATGGCCTCTGAAACATCAAAAAAATTACAATTTGATAATAAATTTTTAATTTTTAAAAAATCTCTAAAAGAGATTCCCTTAAAATTTAAACCAATATTTTCGTATGAGGATACAGATTTTTTCAAGATTTTATTAAACTCAGATTCATTTGTGTAGACATGGATTCTAGACCTAGCTTTTTTTGCTGTTTCTGCTTCAAGTTGAGGTATTATCAAATCTATTTTTCCATCAGGAAATAAGACTGCAAGAGAACCTTCAAAGATACCATGGGTGAGTCCTGTAAAATAAAAAAAATTGTCATCTATATAGGGCATTTCTGAATTTTTTATTAGAATAACCTCAGGTTTTGTTTCAATACTACTAAATATATTTTTAACCCTTTTTTCCAATATTACACCGCCGATATGCGATAGGGATTATAAACTATAATAAAAAACGGAAAGTTGAATAAATGTCCCAAATGATGAAAGACTACTGTTTAGTATCCCTTTATTAAATTATGTAATTGAGTTAAATCGTTCTTAATGGTTTCTACCTGTTTCATTTTTTCATTTTCGAAATTTTTCAAAATATCTGGCAGTGGCCTTGTAAGTTTGTATATGTGTACCGGGCGACCCTTACCTTTCTTTTTCAGATCCCTCTTTTTAGCCCATCCTCTCCTTCTCATCTCCTGCATAGCAACGCTAACTTCAGGTTGTCGAAGGTCAGCACCTTGCTCCACATCAGCAGATCTGCACTCGTCAACCTGAGAAATGTACATCAAAGTTTTTGCAAGATTTTTTGGCATCCCCAACTCTGAGAATAATTGGACAGCTTTGTCATCTTTTTCATCTAATACAAACGAGTTCTAACGAGTTCTTTCGCTTCATATTCTCCTCGGATTTGTAATTCATTCGTGAGTATTTATATTTTTCTCATTTTTTCAATTCCAGATAGATTTTTATTATTGTAGCTTCTTATTTTAATGTTACTTTCACTAAGCATTTTCTTTGCTAAAGTATCTGGATAATCACCAGAATATATAATTTCTTTAACTCCTGCATTTATCAACATTTTCACACATACAACACATGGAGTATTAGTGCAATATAGCGTTGAATCTTTTATTGAAACTCCAAAAACAGCTGCTT
>SMTZ1_10000419_pt1 | contig 39611 bp, 52 predicted proteins | sample DeeMarSWOR136_30_FD_25667 | JGI IMG/M metagenome (IMG submission 25667)
CAAGTATAACCACCTATTTATTGTATTAGGATGCGCACCATCAATCCCGTAATTAGTCTAGACACAGCACCTATTTTCCAACTTTTCATTTTCTCAATAACCTTTCATAGATTAATACAAACAAAATTCCATAAACGAACTTATCTATGGGGCCATTTCGGAGATATTCTGCTGTTGTTGCCATATCCCCTAGTGTCAAATAGGTGGAGACAGGATAGAAAATTGCTAACGAACAGTATATGAGTCCAATAAAAAGACCTTTTTTAATTCCTTTACCCGGAATTCTGTCAAAAACTAGACTTATTGTTAAACCAAATAAAGCACCCCAGAATGCATTATTTCCGACATGAGTTATGAGTTGATTTATAGCATCAAAGATTGTTTGCATATACGGAGGTCGTTCCAAGATTCCAGTTAGCCAATATACCCGATAGGTAAGGAATGGTATAATTCCAGCAATTGCACCAGCAATAAATCCAGCCATTCCTCCAAAAATAGAACTTATTTTCATATCCGGGTATAGCAGCTCCATAAGCAAACCAAAAAGTCGTTGGACGAATAACTGCGAAAATAGAGAGTATCAGGCCAAAAATAAGTCCCTTCTTAATCCACTTTCCTGGGATTCTATCGAAGAATATTATGAGTATAAGACCGAATATAATCCCCCATATAGCATTATTTAAAATATGGATTATGATTTTCTTAAAAATGAAATCAATACCCAATTGCCATGGCTGAAATATACCCATAGTTGAAAATGAATAGTCGGTAACAAAAGGAATGATACTAGTAATTATACCAGCAATTAGACCTGCATAGATTCCTCTTCTCATAAAACATTCACCTTAGAACTCGATATATATGTATAGTCAGTATGTTGTAATTAAAAATTGGTATATCCATAGTGAACTGAACTCAGTGCCCGCTAGATCGCTTGATTAATCCAACCAGACAAGAAAAGTTTTAGGCTGTGCCTTTCTTCAATTTAATGGCTAGTTTCCTTGCAAAATCTTTTGTCCGCTCGATTTCGCCATCTTTAAGCGGTCCCTTTTGCCCAAAGACAATGGCTTTAAGAACTGGCAACAGTTGTTTCATCTTCTTGTCTTTGAGCTTTTCAGCAATCTTTTCGGCTGCACTGCCTTCTTCCTTCTCAATGTTTTCAAGATTTTCAGTATCAAAGGTTGCGTAAGGTTTGTTCATCCATTCTTCACTCTTCATCCTGCCTAAAAGGAACCTCACTGCAAAGCTCATTGTGCCAAATTTGGTTGGGGAACCGAGAACCAGGAAATCGTAGTTCTTTGAGCTTAACTTCCTTACATCTTTTATGTGGAAGAGATCAACTTCTATTCCAGACTCTTTCAATGTATCTGTAATGGTTTTTGCAATTTTTTGAGTGTTTCCGTGGGAGGTGTCATAAATAACTATACCCTTCATTCTTCAATCACTTTGGAGGTTTATAGAATAGAACTCAAACACTAGAAGTTTTACCATGAAAAAAATGCACTCATTAAAAAAATCAACTCTATGGAACTTAATTATGTAAGTTTTACCTCGACAACTCCATTCTTTCCATAGTTTATTCGATCACCAAAAAGGTTTCTAATGCTATTGGTTTCATTCGGAGGATGTGCATTTGGATTAAAAAGAAATAAACTGGTTGACTTGTAATTATAAAGCAATTCAAATAATTTCCTTATTAAGTTGTATGCTTGTTGGAATCCCATCGATATGATTAATTCAGTAACATTATCATAGACTATCGCCAAGGAGTTATTTCTATATTTTGCGAAGATTGGTGAGAGAATTTTTTCATTGAAGGAGATAAATTCTAAGCCCGCTTCTTCCTTTAAAGTGTTGTAAATGATGCTTGATTTTGGTGATATAATTAATAACACATCTTCGTGAGCCCTGCATTCTAAAACAAAGTCTCGAATAAATCCTTCGTATGCAGTGGTTGGATCAAATTCTAATAGGATATTATGGCCTGCCAATTTATTATGCTTGAATCCTAATGCCTTGGAAAATTTTTCTGGTTGTATCTTCTCTAAATGTTTCTTCACTTCATTCACTAAATCATCTGGCGTAAATGGTTTAACTAAATGACCATCGGCTCCAGCTTCTTTACTTAATTTCTTATCCGCATCTCGTTCTAGTACGGTATAGATCAAAATTGGAATTAATCTTGTTTGAGGTTTATTCTTTAGAATTTTACAAACATCTAAACCACTCTTTCCTGGCATAACTAGATCTAAGACCATTAGATCTGGTCTTTCTGATTCGGCCTTTTCTAGAGCTTCATCTCCATTTGTAGCTTCAATAATCCGATATCCTGCTTTCGCCAAAACAATTTTAGCTGCATTTAGAAGATCTGGTTCATCATCTGCAACTAAGATTTTATCTGGCAAAACTTATCATCTCTTTTTCATAGTGGACTCTTTGTTAATAAATTGTCATTTAATTCAGAAGTTAATTAATTTGTTCTAATTAAAAAATTAGTGTTGAATGTGAACATCAATTATAGGATGTGGGATTTCAGCACATGGAGTGTGTATATTTTTGATTGAAATTAACTTTTCTCGACACTCTTAATGCATTTTAACAAGTTTTAATACTCTAAGCGTTAAGAGTGCTAAGACCGCTAAACTGCTAAATTTTAGCGCCTTTAACACCTTTTGACACGTTAAGCGCTTAGGTGCTAAATTTAAGCCACTTTGCGATCTACTGACGATCTATTTATAATTAAATATCTCTTGGGGCTTCCTGAAGTATACTCTTGTAAGCATCAGTAGTTCCTATGTCTAATCTTTTTTCATCTTTTCCAAGCTTTACTGCAAAAATATTGGAATTTTGCATAGCAAGGTTTTGTATAGCATCGGTCAATTGCAGTTCAAGATTCTCATCAGGCTTAATATTTTGAATGGCGTTATAAATTATAGGTTTGAATAGGTATATCGCAATAATAGCCAAATTTGATGGAGGCTTGGAAGGTTTCTCAATTACTTCCTTGACTTTGTAGATGCCTTTATCGACTTCATCGCCTACAATGACTCCGTATTTTGTAGGATCTTTGACTTCCTCAACTAAGAAAGTTACATGACCATTATATTTCTTATGTGCATCTAATAGCCTTTTTAGATGGTCGTTATTATCTGATGCTATCAAATCGTCGCCTGCATGGACTAGAAATGATTCCATGCCGGTAAATGATCTGGCCTTATAGATAGCATCGCCGAATCCTCTAGGTTGTGGTTGGTTGACAAAAATTACTGTTGAGCTATCCAATTTTTTGTAGAATTGCTCAAGGCCTTCAGTTAAACCGTCCTTGCCCCTTTTTCTTAAGAATTCTACAAAACCATGGTCAGAAGTAAAGTGGTCTTCTATTGCTCTCTTACCACGACCTACTACAAAGCAAAACTCCCTAAATCCAAAATCGTATAAATCTTCAAAAATGACTTGCAATATGGGCTTTAGGAATGTTTCTCCTTTTTCATTCTTTACAAATATCGGAAGCATCTCCTTAGGCATTTCTTTCGTAACTGGAAGGAGTCTTGTTCCCAGCCCTGCTGCAGGAATGACAACTTTCTTTACCATCAAATTAAAGATGCCTCAAATAATTACTATCTAATTAACCTAAAAATAACATTCTAGTTAAAATATAAAATGTATTTAGTCTGTTAATTCTCTTTTTAATTGGAGAGTATTGAGTTTAGGGGAAATTGAAAGCTTGATAGATAGAGTTGCTGTTCTGGGTTTGGGTTATGTGGGTCTAACCATGGTTGCTTGCCTTGCAAAAAAAGGAATCGAAACTGTGGGTGTAGATGTCGATAGAGATAAAATAAAAATTTTAAGCAAGGGCAAATCTCCGATTTATGAACCGGGACTTGAAGAGCTAATAAATGAGGGGCTTAAAGCAAAGAAGCTTCGGATTACCGACGATCATACTAAGGCATTAAAGGACTCTGAGATAATATTTATTTGCGTAGGGACTCCAGCCAAATCAAATGGATCAATAAGCCTTGAACAGATAGAGTCTGCCTCTGAATATATTGGAGAATCTCTAAAAGATATTGAAACTTACAAATTAATAATTGTACGTTCTACGGTCATACCAGGAACAAGTGAGAAAGTAATCAAACATATTATTGAAGAAAAATCAGGTAAAAAATGTGGAATAAGCTTTGGATTATGCATCAATCCTGAATTTCTTAGAGAAGGTTCAGCAGTACAAGATATGCTAAAGCCAGATAGAATAATAATTGGCCAACACGATAACAAATCAGGAAAATTGCTTGAAGATTTTTATCGCAGATTGTACTCACATGATATACCAAAGTGTTTTAGAACCTCTCTTGCTAATGCTGAATTAATCAAGTATGTAAACAACACCTTTTTGGCAACAAAAGTTAGCTTCATTAATTCAATAGCAAATCTATGTGAGAGAATTCCAGGTAGCGATATTGAAGCTATTGTTAAGGGAATAGGTATGGATCCAAGAATAGCTACATTGTTCTTTAGAGCTGGTTTGGGATGGGGCGGAAGCTGCTTTCCAAAGGATTTGAAAGCAATTCTCGCATATTCTAGAAGCTTAGATTTGACTATGCCAATTATCGAAGCTGCTTTAAAAGTTAACGAATCACGGCCATTGAGGGCTGTGGATAAAGTTAGGGAATTATTAGGTGATTTGAAAGGAAAGAAGATAGCCATTCTGGGTTTGGCATTCAAACCTAATACTGATGACATACGAGAAGCGGTTTCGATCAAAATAATCGAAGAGCTGTTGCATGATAGTGCAGAGATTTTTGCATACGATCCTAAAGCAATGAATAACTATAGGAAAATATTTGGAGAAAAAATTTCTTTTGTGGATTCTGCACAGGAATGCATCAAAGATGCTGAGTGTTGCATTATAGTCACTGAATGGGATGAATTCAAGGATATTAAACCAGAGTATTTCAAGGCAACTATGAAAAGACCTTTAATTATCGATGGTCGACGTTTATATGACGCAGAAAAATATTCAAAAAAGCTTGAATATTTTGCGGTCGGTCTAGGTTTTTATCAATTATAATAGTTTCAGCACGTATTGAGTCTACTCTTCGATTAGATTGTAGTTGAGGGACCCGACTCCAAGTCTTTCTGCTATGCTAAGATGTATCAAGCTACTGGTCTTATTGTACTTACCAATTTTATCTCTTTGCCAGAACGGTCCAGGCATCTCCTTATCGATCAAATCTATGCTAGCTTTATCAATTGCTACTGGATCTAGGGATGCTAAAATTCCTATATCTTGTATTAGAGCATTTCCAGAAGGCGTACAGCAATCACAAAGTGGAGTAACATCTTGAATGAAATTCAGGTAGCCTATTTTAGATTTCAAACCATTCAATATTCCGTATACTGCATGGGCTAAATATGATTGAAGCTTCTCTTTTGAATTGTCAGGCCACTTCCATGCTTTGTTGGGGCACTCGAACATGCAATGACTGCAAGACATGCATTTTTCCAGATCCATTACCGGTTTTCCATTTTGTATGCTCATAGCTTTAAAAACACATTCCTCAATACACAAATTGCATTCATTACATTTTGATTCATCAAGAATAGGCCTATTAGCTGAGTGCTGTGCTGCTTTTCCCTCTTTTGTGACAAATCCCATTCCAATGTTTTTTAATGATCCGCCAAAACCTGTAAGTAGATGCCCCTTAGCATGAGTAACGATAATAATTGAATCGGCTTTGAGTAATCCAGATGCGATCTTTATGCTTCTAAATCCACACTCGCCAACTTTCTTATCTACTAGAAATTCTGAGCCATTATAACCATCTTTATCAGCTATGATTATAGGAGCTCCAACCGTTTCTTTAGTAAAACCATTATATGCAGCGGCCTCCAAGTAACCTTTGGAGGTAAATCTTTTCTTAGTATATAATGACGTAGTATCCGTAACGAAAGGTTTTCCACCTACCTTTTTAACGAGTTCAACAACCTTCCTAACATAAGCTGGTCTTATGTAAGTTAAATTTCCAAGTTCACCCATGTGGAGTTTTACAGCGACAGAATCCCCTTTTGAAACGACATCTGCCAAGGAATTCATGAAGAGATTTTCTAAACCATCTAGAATGTTTTTGTCTTTACTATATCTAAAGAAAGATACATCGGCCATTTTGTTTTTCTACCTTAGTAATTTATTTCCTTATTCCATGCAAAATCTGTTTAAAATGCTTATCGCTTTTTCAAGAGCTTATTAAGCAATTCTTTAATGCATATAAGAAGTTAGAAATAATTCAGTCTAATTCAAGCTAAACACCAGGAGCATTCTAGGCTTTGAGGATTCTCTTTGTATGTGATTACTATCCGCCCCATGTCGGCGGGGCAGAATTAGTCTATAGAAGGTATTGCGAGGGGCTAGCTAAGTGCGGGCATTCAGTCAGAGTGGTGACCATAAAACACTCTAATGAGGTACCTCACAAGGAGTTAGTTAATGGAGTTTGGATTTATAGAATAAAAACACCCCTGAATTCCAGATATCTTTTTTCTTTTTGGTCATTTCCTAAAGTTATTAAGTATGCAAAGGAAGCAGACTTGGTTCATTGTGGTTTTTTTGTTGCTCCTTTTTCAGCCATTCCTGCTGCTAGACTAATGGGTAAGCCCTTAGTAGTTACAGTTCATGAAATCTGGGGAAATTTGTGGTTTAATTTTGAGAGCAATCCCTTTAGGGCCATTATAAATTATTTTGGAGAGAAGTTACTTACTGCGATATCTTATGAAGGTATAATATGTCCAAGCAAATACACTCTTAAATCGTTGGTTAGATTTGGCGTAAAAAAAGAGCTAATCACATACATACCGAATGGGGTTGAAACCGATCTATTTAGACCAAGACCCAGAGATTCAAAACTAAATAGAAAACTTGGTTTAGAAGGATTTAAAGTCTACATGTTCTATGGAAGGCCGGGAATAAGTAAGGGTATAGAGTATCTGATAAAAGCGGCAGTATTGATAAAGAAAGAGATGATAAACTCAAGACTTCTATTGATATTAGGGAGGGAACCAATTAGAGAATATAATAGAATCCTACATCTAATCGATGAGCTGGAATTAAAAGATCACATTCGTTTACTAGATCCAGTGCCCTATACAGAGTTGCCAAAATATGTGAGCCTAGCAGATTTAGTTGTTGTACCTTCATTGAGCGAAGGCTTTGGTTTTACAGCTGCAGAATCTGCAGCTATGGGAAAGCCTGTAGTAGGCACATATTCTGGATCATTGCCAGAGATAATAAATCATGGTAAGACTGGTCTACTTGTTAAACCTAGATCTCCTGATGAAATCTACGAAGCCATATGTCGACTTTTGAATAATGAAAAAGATTTACAAGGAATGGGCAAAAATGCCCAAAAAAATGTCTCAAAGCTAAATTGGGAAACAACCATCAACTCACTTGAGGCTTTATATGTGCAACTTTTGACTTAGTTATGTTGATTTGTTCTTCCCAATGAACTAAACGAGGATCGTCTTTTGGAAACTTTACATCATTCCATGAAATCTTATCATCCTTTCTTTTAGAATTTATAAGGACAGCACCTTTAGCCAGTCCAATAGGCAAACAACCTTGTTCTTCCAAAATACCATACAGATAATAGCCACCAATTCCGTCCAATTTAGTTCCTTTTTGAAGATCAATTTTTGCTCGGCATCCGACTTCTAACACTCTTCTTTTTTGAACCAAAACAGGTTTACGATCTTCCATTATACTTCGAATTGTAAAAGGCGTCTCAAAATGACAAAGATGATAAGGTCGTATGAAAAGATAGTAAGGACCCTTGCCCATCTTATAGTAATTCATGTAGAACTGTTCTTCTGGATCATCTGAGTGCCCTATCACAAATACACTGCCACCAGGTTGCGCACCAAGAACATAGTCAACAACACCTCCAAGTTTGCGAGCGCGTTCTAAGTCAAATACCTTTAACGACTCTTCCACATTTTTTACTCTTGGTCCGATCATACCAATCTTCAAAAGACTGAACTCTTGCGAATTTGCAATTAAAGCCATTTCAATTGCTAGTTTAGTGCCATCAGTAAAGGATACACACTGTTTTAAAGAGAGACGCCTTTTTAGGGCCTCTTCTTTAATTGATTCTGGATTGGCATATCTATCTAAGAAGCCTTTATTATTTCCAGCCATTACTACTTCAAAACCCATGTCGCGGATCTCATTTATCATACGAACTATGACACCGTGTTGATCACCAGCATCTGAGGTAAGAATAACTCCGTTGGCCATGGCTTTCTTTGATAAATAATATCCGAAAGTCTGATCCACTTCACTGTTCAATAAAATAACGTGAATGCCATCTTCTATAGCCTTATTTACTAAAGAAAAAGCTTCATAGATGGTTCCAGAAGCCTCAATCAGAACATCTGGTTTCGTTGTTAAAACTTCGAAGGCATTAGTTGTTACTAGAGCTTTCTTTGGAAGTAAGTATTTCACCTTATTCAATATGTTAATGTCTATATCTGCTATTGCAACTATTTCCATATCTTTATTCTTTTGAATAACAGATACGATGCCAGTACCCATTAGTCCAATTCCGACAACGGCAACTTTAATCTGCAAAAGTAATCATCATTTCAAAATGGATGCTCATTAGATCGTTTTCTAAATAATTTCTAAGCTTGAGCGAGCTAAATTTAGTAAAACACGAATAATATTTAATCCTATTTACATAAAGTAAAAGTATAGAAAATTGCTAACGCTTTTTGTTAAAATTAAAATAGCGCGTGAGCTTTCAACATGTGCCTATGACTCAAATCGTTATTTTTTTATCTAAATATTATCAAATTCCATCTTTTAGAGGATAGAGCGCGATAGAGTGCATACCGATAATTAACTACAGAAATGGGGGAGTCCTGTAAAAAAAGGAGGGTTAAGAATTCCAGAAAACAGATAGGCGCATTTCAAGGTTTTTAGAGGTCTATCGAATATTTCATGCTCGTTTTTTTCCAGTTGGAACATGGAGAAGGTATTTCATTGAATTATTCATAGCTCGCACGCTGCTTCATTTTGCTGAATCCTCTCTTAACGTGAATGCTCAATATAAAATATGGCTTAAAAATAACGTTCTAACCGAAGAGATTCTAAAAAGAATGCGAAATGAAATTAATGAATTTAGATTCAAACCCAAAATCAGTATATTGATGTCAGTTTACGGTACAGATGAAAAACTACTCAAAACGACTTTAGACTCGGTCATTCAACAAATTTACTCAAATTGGGAATTGTGTGTAGTGATTAGCACTTTTATAAAAGAAGAAATAAAGAGAGTTCTTGAAACAAGCTATAAGAATAATCCTAATATTAAGATAGCCTATGTAAGGAAAAATTCTGAAAATATAACTTGTCTAAACGATACTATAAAGTCAGCCCATGGCGAGTTTATTGGTTTCCTTAATCATGCTGATGAGCTTACTGCTGATGCCTTATATCATGTAGTTAAATTACTAAATGCTTGTCCAGATATGGATTGTATTTACACTGATGAGGACAAAAAAGATCTAAAAGGGAGAAGATCTAAACCATTCTTTAAGCCCAATTGGTCACCTGATTTATTATTCTCCATGAATTACATTGGAAATTTTATAGTAATAAGGAAACGATTACTCAATGAATTAGGTGGTCTTCGTGAAGGATACAATGGAAGTGTCAGTTATGATCTCGTACTTCGGCTTGTTGAGATTACAGATAAAATTTCTCACATCGCTGAACCTCTATATAATCAAATGACAGAATTCAAGCAATCAAACGTTGATGTTGAATCCAATTTATCCAATTCAGCTAAGAAAGCACTCAGCGAGGCGCTTATTAGACGTGGTATAAATGGGAAAGTCCTTGATTCTAAATTTACGGGTGCATATAGAATCAGATATGATTTGGATTTTGAACCGCTGGTCAGTATTATTATCCTTACACGCGATAAACTAGAATACCTTAGAAAATGTATTGATGGAATTCGTTATAACACAGATTACAAAAATTATGAATTGATAGTAATTGATAATAATAGCGAAGATAAGGATACAATAGAATTTCTAAATAAGCTTCCTCTTGTAGTTAGGGAAAGCTCAGAGTTTAATGCTTCAAAATTACATAATATTGGAGCGAAATATGCTTCTGGCAAATATCTTCTCCTATTAAATAATGATATCGAGATTATTGATCCCTCATGGCTTAAAGAGATGGTAAGTATTGCAGAAAGAGATGATGTAGGGATAGTTGGTGCAAAACTCTTATTTCCGGATAGTACTGTGCAACATGCTGGTGCAATTATAGGACTAAAAGGCACAGCTAGCCATGCTTTTTATAGGTACAGTCAGGATGACTTGAATTATCATAATTTATTAAATACTGTTAGAAATTGCTCAGCAGTTACGGGAGCTTGTATGTTGGTCAAAAGAAAAATATTTGACGAAGTCAAGGGATTCGATGAAAATATTCATATCTGTTTTGGGGATACAGATTTTTGTCTTCGAGCAATACGCGATACAGGTACTTTGATAGTATATACGCCATATGCTAAGTTGCTCCATTACGAATCTATCACTAGGGCGTCCCAACCTTCACCCCAGGTTATAAAAGATGTAAAATATTTCAGACACAGGTGGAAAAAGATCCTGGAAAAAGGCGATCCATACTATAATCCGAATTTATCGTTAGAGGAATCCTATAAATTAGGGATTACGCCAGGCATGATTGTTCATGCTCTATTGAGATAATAGCAAATATTTTGATGATCCATAATGCCCAAATTATCGAGGAATATTTTACCTAATATCAGCATAATTGTTGTTAATCACAATGGAAGGCACTTGCTTGAAAAATGTTTTGCATCTTTAATGAAGACCACATATCCAAACATCGAAATCATAATGGTAGATAATGCTTCAAAAGATGATAGTGTAAATTTTGTATCGAATACTTTTCCTTCAGTGATGATACAAAGAAGTGTAACGAATTTGGGTTATGCTGGAGGTTGTAATAAAGGAGCTGGGATTGCAAAGGGTGATTATGTAGTCTTCATGAATAATGATATAGAAGTCTCCAGAGGCTGGATAAAACCTCTTATCAAAGCCTGCTTAAGACCTGATGTAGCTATCTGCGGGGGGAAAATGCTATTCAGTGAAAAAAAGGATCATCTATACTCCGCTGGAGGAGTGCTAAATCCATTCTCTATTCCAATCGATCGAGGCTTATCTGAGTTAGACAAGGGTCAATTCGATAGAAAAAAAGATGTTGCATATGTTTCTGGAGCAGCTCTGATGGTAGATAAAAAAACTTTTGAAATGCTTGGAGGCTTTGATGCTGATTATTTCGCTTACTGCGAGGAGGTGGATTTATGTCTAAGGGCTTGGCTTTCAGGATTTCGAGTAGTATTTGTGCCATCTTCAATTGTCTATCATGAGTTTGGAGGGTCTTTCGGAAAACCCTCTCCAATTCGTAGGTTCTTTGGAATAAGGAATATGGCATTTACATTAATCAAAGTTTTAAGTCTGAAAAGTCTGATTTTACTACTTCCAGCCTTTTTAACATTTAGGCTTTTTGAAGGATTAATCCTAGCTGTTATAAGTAGAGGGGGCTATTTACTTAGCTTCAAATCAGCTATTGCCTCTGTGCTTTCAGATTTTAGATGTGTCCTAAATAAAAGAAGTAGGATTCAAGAAAATAGGAGTGTAAATGATAAAATAATCTTAAGATTCTTTTTGAATGTTAGATGGATAACCTTGCTTTTTAAGAGGAATATCCTTAGAACAGTTCTCTAAGCGCAAGAATGTTAATTTTATTTACATTCTCAAATAATTATTCTTCAGATATGCCAATTAAAATTCCACACTCATCAATTATAAATCGTTCAAAACTGCAAGACATAACTAACTTCATTTTGAAAAGAAAGGTTCGTTTCCTAATTCCAGTCATAATCTTGGGTATCTTTAAATTACACGCTAGCATTTGGGTATATACAAAATCACTCCGTGAAGGGACTCTCCAATTACCACAGATTGGTGTGTTGGGTGCAATTGAGCCTCAGTGGCTTTATATCTTTTCAGCTTGGGATTCAAGTTGGTATGTCAATCTAGCCGGAAGTTATACTTTCGCAAGAACTTTCTTTCCTGGATACCCATTTTTGATAAGATTCTTGAACTATTTCATGAACAATTATTGGCTCTCGGCCTTTATTCTTTCTATTACGCTTGGCTTTGTTTTACTCCCAATCTTCCAAGCTATTGCAGAGGAATATATGAAAAAAAGTGAGGCTTTGTACGGCACTATTATCATGTCATTTTTTCCTTATGTATTTGTTTTTACCACTGTAAGCTATTCAGAATCACTTTTCTTATTAGCTGTTTTGGCTACATGGTACTTTTATTTGAAAGATAGAATTCTCTTCGCAAGCATATGTTCAATCGTCGCAACATTGACCAAGCTATATGGGATATTGATAATTCTACCGATCCTAACGGATCTACTTTTACATAGGAAATGGAAAAAAGCTGCGATAGCTCTAGCTTCACCGGTATTGATTTTAACCATTATAATTCCCCTGTTCCCTAAAAAATTACTAGAAAGGATGGTATTAGAAATGAATGCAGCTACCTGGACTACTTCAACTGAATACTTTGGTACTTTTTGGTTCAAAGATTATCTAACTTCGGTTTTCACAGCAGCCCATCCAACAGTCTTCTTCAATTTTTACCAGGCTTTTGCCTTAGCTTTCATAGTCTTTGTTGGATATCTGGTCATAAATTCTACCAGAACGGATTGGAGGTTGGGATTCTATTCAATAGTTATGTTCGTAGTCATCATTCTTTTCGGATTTGTTAATGGATTACCTCGTTATCTATCTTTTATCTTTCCTATTTGGTTGGTCATAAGAACGAAAGATATTGCGACTTTGGTAATACTTGTTTTTCTTTTTTACATGCATTCATTGATTCTATGGTATGAATTTCTTTGGACTATGTACCCAATATAGTTCGTTGAAACATCAACATTCGCCTATACTTATACATCTAACTTAAGAATTATGGCGCCGGGAGTGGGATTCGAACCCACGAGACCCATAAGGGTCACAGGCTAGCCTGTCTATGAAGATTTCCAGGCATGGGCTTCCTAATATGCGAATCTGCCCCGTACCAGGCTCGGGAATCCCGGCTATTTTCATTAAACAATATCGATACAAGCATTCCTGCTTAAAAATTTTAGAACTTTTTAACAAGAAATTATTTCTTAGTCAAATATATTTTGTATATGTTCCTATTGGAATTATCACTCTAATCGCTCTAATACATTCACCTAAATTTATTATGAGCGTCGATACACTAAATTAAAACAGTCTTAAATAAACCAACGACAGAGCATGCGTTACATATATCGTGCATAGTTTTTTTTATCTAAAGTTTAATATTGACTTAATATGAAAGCTCCCTTTTTCATTACAAAATTCAGTGCAAATAGCAAGCACGCGCTACAACATCTTTTGAGAAGTAAGCTACGCTTCGCGACTTTGCCTTTAATCTTTGCCTTGCTTAAGATTTTCAGTGCTTTTTGGTTATTAGAAAGATTAAATGAAGGAAATTTTGTATCACTCTTCCATGGATGGGACAGCTATTACTACATGAGTATTGCTTCCAACTGGTATCCCAGTAAGGTTGTTGAGATATGGGCTTTCTTCCCATTTTATCCTCTTTGTTCCAGAATTGTAAACTTCGCAATACACAATCTTCAGCTTTCAATGGTATTTGTATCATTTTTTGCTGGAGTAATGTGGTTACCTGTTTACCAATCTATTGCTGAGAGATACATGAATGTCGACAAGGCTTTTACTTCGACTTATATTTTCGCCTTATTTCCTCAGGTATTCCTCTTCACTTCGGTTGCATACAGCGAATCCCTCTTTATTTTTACGACATTGACGGCTTGGCTTTTTTATTTTCGTAAAAAGATTTTTTTTGCTTGTGTTTTGGCTTGTCTTGCTACATTAACAAAACCTTACGGAATTCTAATTGTATTACCAATTTTTCTTGGAATGCTCAGGAGAAATCAATGGAATAGAATTCCATTCGTTCTTTTGCCTATTGCTACTCTCTTTGGATGGATTTGGTATAATTTCATCAAAACAGGAGATTATTTCGCATTTATGATTGCTCAAGAGCATTGGGCTGGTATGCCTTGGCAACCTATGAACTGGTTCGTGGGATTCTTGTTGCCTCAACTTGGGATCCAACCGGAAATTCAGGCAACAACTCCAATTACTCCATTTAGTGTATATGTGCTTCTTGCTCCTTTCGTTATGATTGTAGCATGCTTGATCATTATGTGTTTCAAATATGATTGGAAGCTTGGGATTTATGGCGTGACAATGCTAGCAACTATATTGTCTTTTGGAACTCCACTTTCAATGCCGCGTTTTCTGCCTTTTATTTTTCCAGTTTGGCTCAATATAAAAACAAGAAATTTCCTTATCGCTTTAGTAATATGTGCTGTCTTCTATATTCATAGTCTAGCAATCTGGCTTCTATTTTCTAATAATGTATGGATTGGTTAAGTGCGCACGCTTCGTTCTATCAATCGATATTTATTCTTTCTTGAAAGGATTTTAAAATTCAATATTATGAATTATCTTTTCCCCACATCTTGGGATAAGTTCCAGCTAACATAATCACCCTATCTGTTTTAGCCATTAATCCAGAATCCTTTTCCACCATTCCTTCACTCGATTCTAATGCTTCGGCTATCGCTATTACTTCTTCCTTTAATGTAAACAGGGCAACTGTTTGTCCCTTCTCTATTCCTGAAGTAAGTTTGACTATACCGGGTGCTGCGAGACTTGCTCCATGACAGATAGAGTCGACTGTGGAATCTTTAACGTAAATTTTGGGCATATGATCAAACGCTTTCTCCACTGGAAATATAGCTTTCCTGAGCTTATCTTCGTCACCTTTCTCTTTGTGTGTTGTTGTAGCATCCAGTAGATCGTACAAAGTGGTTATTCCCTCCGATTCAGTAAATGGACCTGCTCTTGTTCTTCTTAGCTCCCTCATATGTGCTCCACAACCAAGAACATCTCCAATGTCCGAACATAGTTTTCGAATATATGTTCCTGATTCACAAGTCACCTTAAATAATGCAAGTCTATCCTCGATTTCCATTATGTCTATATCGTAAATTGTCCTTTTTCTCAGAACTCTCTTTACAGAAGCCCTCAATGGCGGTCGTTGATAAATTTCCCCAATGAACTCTTTGAGCACTTTACGTAACTTATCCTCCTTGATATCATCATGCAATTGCATTAGGCAGATATATTCCTTCCCAGAAAAAAGGAAAGCCCGTGTTGCTTTGGTAGCATCTTCTAGAGTTATAGGTAATATACCGGACACCATGGGATCTTCCCGGTATTAAGAACCTCTAGGGTCCCTCCATGTCCGGCATGTTTGATGCCAAGTAATTTCTTAACCCAAGATGTAACTTCCTGGCTAGATGGATTTCTTGGCTTGTCAAGATTTATTAAACCGAAACGAATATGTTGCGATAAAGGCCTTTCGTATGGTGGCGTCCCATAATCTGGATTAGTCTCCGACTCTTCTTTGATAATTATGTCTTTATTAATTTTCCATGAAACTTGGTCCATATTTTTATATCCTTCTTAATTCCCAAACTGTAAAGGAGATCAGATTATTATGAGTAACTTAAAGTTTTAGCATTTATGCTGAAGATCAAAAACAATGAATATTAAAACCACAAAGAATTATTAATGATACTAATAAAATGAATGCTTGTTTACTTTTTGATCTCTTTAGATTTCAAGAAATCCAACTTCTTCGCTTTTTTCAAAGCATCTGTGACTTCTTTGTCAGTAGATCCTTTCTTAATATCAATAGTTTCTTCAGTAGGAATTAAGTGCTTAATGTTAGCTCTTCTTCTCTTTACTCCGTTAACCTCCTTTGGACCTGTAACAAGGGCAAAATTCTTGTCAATTATGTCTATAATTACGCATTTCTGTTCCGCTTCTCTTCCAATAGTTTTGATGCATATCATTCCAACTTCAATCGATTTCATGTTTGAATTTACCTCTTCTTAAAGCTCTTTGAAAGGTAGCCTTTAATCATAGCCTCCAAAGTTTTTATGGTTTCTTCCTTCCTAAGTAAAGAAGTATCAAATATTAAGTCGTATATAGATACATCGCTTATGTCGATGTTGTAGTACTTTTCATATCTCTCTTTCTCAATTTTTTCTCTAATGGCTGTTCTTTTCTTGGCTTCATCAAAGGATATTTTTTCTCTTCTAGCTATTCTCTTTATTCTGACTTTTTCCGGGGCTGTTAAAAGAATTTTCATATCCGCTACATCTTTCAACATCCAAGAAGCGAGCTGCCCCTCAGCAATAGCATCACCTTTCTCCGCCTCTATTTTGATAGAATTATCAATTTCAAGATCTATGCTAGGATCTTCGCCAGCTAATTTGGAGAATTCTTGCAAAGTCAGAGTTTTCTTTTTGGCCATTTGCCTGAAGGCTTTCCCAGCAGAAATGTACCTCAATTTAAAATGCTTAGCTAATGCTTTGGCAACCGTTGATTTTCCTATTCCATGCAGTCCACCTATCGCTATTATTGGACTCAATTAGAAAAATCATCCTATGGCATGTGATGATTTGCTTGTTTAGGCTTCTGGATTTACATTAAGTATTCTGGATAAAGGCAGACTGAAAGAGAAAGAGCAGAGAATATACCATGATATGAAACGAAGCTCCTCACCAAGCAATATAGGAAATGTAAATGGTGATAAAGCGACTGTTTCGCCTCTGAAGAATGTATTTAGAACATAAAATAAAATCCAAAAAGGACCAAGATAAATGAAGCTAACTTTCATTCTATCCCACATCATTCTACTTTGAAGCTGCATTATGCCCTTCTGTTTTTGAGTGGCTTTTGCTATTTTTTTCTGATCACCACTTTTTCTAGCTTCATCAAATTCCTTTCTCCAAGCGGTAACTTGGGCCATAACATTTCTCATCTTATCAACATCTACCAAAAATCGATTCAATATATTTGTAGTTGAAGCTAGTACCAAAGCAATTCCCATTATTAAAAAAGTTGAATCGGGTATAGATGCATATGGGCTCAAGGCATTCATTAAATAATCCATTATTCCGCCAAAATCTACCATTTCAATCACCTAGTTGCTCAACTATTGAATTAAATAAATCATTCGCAACCTCTTTCTGTTTTCCATCTTCATTCTTTAAAATCTTAACCGGGATGCCAATAAGTGTTGAACATGCTGATGCTAGGTAACGTGACCACTCTAATCCAAGCTCTATCTCCTGTATTGATTGACTATCTCTATCCCTGCTGTTATCTAATCCCCTTCTTTTCAATATATCCTTTGGGGCTGTTTCTATTAGTACTAATAGACATGGATCTAATTTCTTTAAAACATCGTATGGAAGGCCAGGCAGAAACCCTGCTTTCGTATTTATGGCCATATGAGTATCGACTATTATCATGCTTGTTCTACCTTTTTTTGCGATGATGTCTGCTGCTTTAAGTTGAATTTTCTTTTGAGAATTCATCTTTTGTTTTCTAATTTCGTCTCTGGTAAGTTCTTTACCATTATTTTTTAGAATAGAGTTCATAATTGAACCATAGTTAATAATAATAGAAGTGTTGACATTGCTCTTTTTGGCGATTTTTTCGAACTCATTCAATACAGCGGTCTTCCCTACACCAGGCATGCCTGTAACTAGAACTAGACCCTTCATTAGGAAGCTATCCTCACTTACCAAGAAAGCCTCTCATTGCCGGATACATATCGCTGATTCTTTCTCGAACTAAGAGTTGATAATACTGTTCAATAATCCCTACTGTAAGCAGAATGCCCATTCCTGATCCGAATGCTCCTAAGAAATCTGCAAAAACAGCTATTGACCCCACTATAATTCCACCGAGTATCGTTACAGTAGGTATGTATCTTTTAAGAATCTGTTGAATTGGAATTGGAGATCTTCTAAAACCTTCGACTTGCATTCCAGAATCAAGAAGCTGTTTCGATACAGTTTTTGTATCCATTCCACCTACTTCAACCCAAGTTATTGAGAAGAAAACACAGACTGTGATAAAGAGTAGCGCGTATACTCCTGCTCTTAATGGGCCCTCAAACACCTCTAGCAAACTTCTCGGTGCTGTCAAATAATAAACTAATCCACCAATGGGTATTGGTCCCCCTTCCTCTGTAGAGAATTGAGCTAGCAAATTGAACCAAAAGTTAGTATTATCCGGATTTAATCGCTGCCAAAGAATTTGGCCAATAAAATAGGCGTTGCCAAATAAAGCAGCTGCAAATATGACAGGAATGTTTGAAGGGTAAAGGAGCTTTATTGGATATTTGCCTCTAAAACCTCTGTATTTCGCATAAGAAACTGGGATATTTATTCTGAAACCGTTTAGATAGATTACAATGACAAAAACACCAAATGTAGTAATAAGTCCAATCATGTCTGGTAATCCAGAACGAATAAAGATATCTTTAATTCCTTCACCCATTCCAATAGATTGGAAAAAGGCTATCAACGCACCATAATACTTATTATCGTCCATTGGCCCTATCGGCGCTATGCAATCCCACCAGATCCTTTGAGCTACACCGGCTGCTATAAATAGACTGATTCCACTTCCAAGACCCCATCCTTTCTGCAAAAGTTCATCCATTAACATTACCATGATCCCAGCAGCCATTAATTGTAGTAGGATCGCAGTCTGTATTGTGTAATCTATCTGCCCATATGCTCCACCAATAATGTAGGCTAGAGCTTCAAATAATGTCATAAATATAGCGAGGACTTTGCTAGCTCCAGTAAAGAGCGATCTATCTTGAGGGTTGGACATATCTATATCGATCATCTTAGACCCTGAAAGTATCTGTAGTATTAAGCCTGCAGTTACAATCGGTCCTATTCCAAGTTCCATTAATGTACCTCTGCTTGAGGCGAAAATTACCCTAAGCGCCCCTAAAGGATCACCAGTACCTGCGCCTCCAACGCCGTATAGTGGAATCTCTGCCATTATCAAATATATTACTAGAACGATCCCAGTCCAGAACAATTTCTCGTTGAAAGCTACTCGTCTATCAGGAGACTTGATCTCGGGCAGATATCGTACTAATGGCTTGAAAGTTTCGATAAATCTAACCAATTGTGAACTACACCTTAGCCTTATTCTTTACTAATAGAAATTATCGAACCGCCAGCTTCTTCAATTTTTTTTGCAGCATTCTCTGAACATTTAATAACCTTAATATCAATTGGCCTTGAAATTTTTCCACTACCTAGTAGTTTTTCGTAACCAAGTTTTGTAAGATCAATCTCTATTTTTTGTCCTTTTTTTTCTGCTAATCCTTGTGCCATCAATTTATCTATTCTACTATCCAATTCACCAATGTTTATTGGAGGTTTTTTATCAATCTCATTAATTGGACTAAAACCAATTTTCCTTCGTGTTAGCCCGTACCGAATCACATAGGTCCATTTATGCTTACGCATGCCAGATTTACCTCTACCCCCTTTCATACCTCCATCTCTATGTTGCCCACAAGTGCCCCAGCCACAAGATCTGGAACCACGTTGTTTTCTTACTCTTCTTTTTCTTGTAGCCATTATTAATTTCCACCAGATAATGTTTCTTCATAGAGATGGATTCAAAATTAATTAAATAATTATGAGACCCAATCTTTAGGAGTGATAACATGATAAGTATCTTTTAAACAGTTGAATATAGCAAAAGATGTTGAAGAAAGGGTGCTCGTGGATCCATAGCTCCTAGTCCAACAATCCTTTATCCCGGCGAAAGTCAATATGTTTTTTGGGACTTTGCCACCGACTAAACCTAAACCTCTAGGAGCAGGATGTAATTCAAATGTTACACTACCACATTTGCCCCTAACCTTGAATGGAAGCGAATGAGGCTGTTTGCAACCACACTCCCAACTTCCGCATCCACGTTTTACTGGAACAATATTTAATTTTGCTTGAGTAGTGGCTTTATTTATAGCCATTCTAACTTGAGGAGCCTTTCCTTCTCCAACTCCAATGTATCCATCATTATTACCAACGACCACTATGGCCTTGAATCTAGATTTTTCTCCGGCATCAGTCTGTTTTTGTACGAATCCAATGCCTAAGACTTCCTGTTTAATTTCAGGTAATAAAACATCAACTATTTCAGGTTCCATTATTCTTTGACCTTGTGTAAAAATATCCTCCAATGAAGTTAGCTTCCCTTCTTGTACCAATTTTCCAATTTTGGTCTTCGGAACCCAACCAACTTCAGTCTGTGAACCTTGTCTATAACTCATCTTATATGCACCAAAATAAATAATTAAACTCAAATCATTTTCTTCTTAGAAGCTTGTGAGCTTCAATATATTCTTTCAAATGAGACTTGCTTCTGAAAGCTCCACCTTTCGACATGTTAATTAGTTTCCTATAAGTGTTTCTCGTGATCATTCTTTTCTCTACCAATTCCCTTGACCCCTTTCTTAAGGCCCTAATCTTCTTAATCCAAAGCCGCTTTTTGGTAATTTTTGAGCCCTTTCTACTACCTACGCCTTTTCTTAATCTTCTTCCCCTACCCTTACTTATACCTAATTGAGCCTTTCGTCTTATGACGCCCTCGTGAACAAGTCTTCTTATCTCATTCTTTGTTATTGCATTCTCAATTCTATCCAGTTGCTCTGGATCCATCCACACTCTATTTTGTCCCACCTTCAATAATTGGGCAGATATTCTTTTTTGACTCTTCAAATCCATAAAAGATCACTTTTTCGTTTTCTCTTTTTCTTTTTCGCTGTCCTCCTTCTCAGTAACACTCTCCCCGGTCTCTGGAATCTCTTCTTTTTCCTCCATCATTCTTGGATTTAGAATTTTAAGATTCGCTGTATCTGCTTTTTCGATTATAATCATTCTTTTCCTTTCACCAACAGATGCTGCGATCCTTATGGCTTGTTTTTTTGGATCTGCTCCTTCCAGATCTTCGGGTCTATGTACCAATATCTCTCTTAATCCAGATGGATGAATATCTCTTAGTATTTTTGGAGTCCCAAAACCAGCGGAAGCCAATCTGGGCCATCCTCGGTTCCGCATTCTCATTCTACTAGTTATTCCCTTAGGCCTTCTCCAAGACGATTTTACTCGTTTATAACGCCAACTCTCTTCTCTAATAATTCGTGGTCTATTCATCTTTATCTTATTCCTAAGGTTGATTGCTCTCTTTTTTTCAGACTCCATCTATTCAATATCACTTCTTCTCGCTAATATAGATTCCATCAAGAAAAACTCTTTGATCCTTATCTCTAATCTTTGTTGCGACTTCCATATTGGAAGCTGTTTGGCTAACATCTTTTATGTTGATTCCTTCGACTGTTATTTCATCACCTGAAACCTTCACATTAACATCACCAATTATTTTGGCAATTCTTGGATTCTTCTCTCCTATAAAATTCTCAATTATGATCTTCTTATCTTGCTCCTGGACTTTTATGGTAACGGGAAAATGCGCGTGAACCGTTTTTAATTTATAGATGAAGCCATCTGTCACTCCTTTTATCATATTCCTAAGAATTGCTGCAGCTGTCCCTACTATTTCGATCTCTTTTTTCTTTGGCCAAGATGCTGATACTACTGCCTTTTGTGTACTTATTGAAATATCAACAGGCATATGTGAGAAATCTTCAGACATATTGCCTTTCGGTCCCGTAACAGTAACCTTCTTCTCAGCAATATCCATACTAACATTCTCAGGGATCTCTACAATTCTTTCAATAATCTCCATTAAAAGACACCGCCTTAGCTATTCATGCATATTTCTTAAATCCTAATGTATTAGCAATCTCCCTAAAGCATTGTCTACATAGATATAATCCATATTTTCTTATCACAGCACCTTGTTGTCCACATCTTCGGCAAGGCCGGCTGGCTTTACCAAATTTTCTTTCCTTTTTTGGTTTTTGTTTCATCATTGCTTCCTTCCTGTTATTTCTGCTTCAAAATTCTCTTGGATAAAATCCATAGCTTCATCTTTGGTGATTAAGTGTTTATTACCAACTTGCGATCCTCTAATCCTTCGTCTTTTAACTCTGTAACCCAATCTTTCTAAAGTAACATTGACATCCATTCCAAATATCCCAAGCTCGGGATCATATCTAGTTCCTGGCATCTCTATATGCTCTTTAATTCCTAATGAAAAGTTTCCGAATCCGTCAAAGCTTGAAGCTTTTAATTTATTTTCGACAGCTTCAAAAGCTTTTTTCAAGAAATCACTAGCTCTATCATTCCTCAATGTTACCAAACAAGCTATTGGTTCGCCCTTTCTTATTCCAAAGTCCTTTATAGTTTTTTTGGCCTTTCTAGTACAGACCTTTTGATCGGTCAATTGATTTAAGACCTGCTTTGCTCTCTCTAGAGGCTCCCCTGATGCTCCTACACTAATGCTAGCAATTACTTTTTCAATTCTGATTTTTTTCATTTGATTTATCTCTGGTTCTGGCTTAGTTTCCATTGTAACTCAACTATTAGGTTCTTTATTGATTCTCACTTTTCTCCTTACTCTCTTTCTTAGGTTCACTTGGTTTTTTTCCCTTTTCTAGCTTTTGCATTCTCCATTTGTCACTTGTATTAAGATTAATTACTTCAACCTTAGAAGCATGAATCGATACTTTGGTACTAGTTCCTGAAACTTTCTCCCTAGTAACTCCTTCAATTATTAATCGTCCTTTTTCTGTATTTACTTCTGTAATTTTTCCCTCTATACCACTAAAATCCCCTCTACTTATTCTTACTGTATCCCCATTTTTCACTGGGATTGTTCTTACTCCGTATTTTTCTCTTAATTTATCTGAGAGGGATGCTCCAAGTAATTTATGTCTGAGACGTTTATCTCCTTTATATAGGAGCTTTCGTTGCTTCCTAGGTTTTACCGAAACAAGCTCATTCATTATCTTTACCTTCAAAAATTAGATTACTGTACTGGCCAAATTGGCTACTCTAGGCCATCTCTCAGCTGCTTCTTTTGCAACTGGACCTCTTATTTCAGTACCTTTTAGTTCACCTTCAGGGGTCATTACGACCGCTGCATTATCCTCAAATTGTACTCTAAGTCCATCAGACCTTCTAATAGCTCTTTTTTGCCTAACAACAACCGCTGGAAAGACTTGTTTTCTTAGATCTGGTGGACCTTTAGTAATAGATACTATAATCATGTCACCAACACAAGCCGTTGGTATTCTTCGTAATCGTCCCTTATATCCCACAACATTGATCAATCTGAGCTCTTTTGCACCTGTATTGTCAGCACACATTAACTTACTTCCAGCTGGCAGACCCCTAGCTAGATGGGGCCTATATTCTACCATGCCTTTTGCGCTTACTGCCCTACTCTTTGGTGCTGGCACTCAAATTTAACCTCATTTTTACTTATTAATTATAACAAAAGAGACTTCTTTGCTAATTGGCCTACATTCAGCAATAGTTACTTTATCGCCTCTTTTAGCATCTATGCAAGGAGGGTTATGAGCCATTATCTTGTTTCGCCTTTTTTCATATCTCATATACTTCGGTATATAATGGAGGTATTCGTTAACTACCACAATGGTATTACCCATTCTATCTCCAGCAACTACTCCTCTTATTGTCTTTCCTCTAACAGATAATCTCCCATGGAATGGGCAATTCCTATCTTCGCATGCTTTTGTAGGAGCAGTTACATTAATTCCGATGTTCTTTACTACCATTTTCTCATCTTGACCTTTAATCTGTTTTCTGGTCTGCCAATCAACTTTGAACCATCTAAATTAACAATAGTTCCTTCAGGCAGCTTAAATTGAAATATAGCGATATCTTTTGGAATTTTCCTCTTTACATTGCTGTTGGCTATAATAAGAGTATTCTTTGTTTCATCTATTACTTTACCTTTAATGCCTACTATCTTTTCGTTCTTGCTATTTACGATCTTAACATCAAGACCAATGAGTTCGTGCTTTAGAATGTTTTCAGGAGCGATTGGCATCATCTATTAAGAACCTTCTCTGGTTTTTTCTGAGAATTCTCCAATGTCAATATTCTTGCAATTGTTTTTCTGAGCTCTCTGATTCTAGCTGGATTCTCTATAGTACCACCAGAAGATACCATGGTCTTAAAGCGAAGCAACTCAGTTCTAAGCTCGTTTAACTTTTTTGTCCTTTCCTCGGGAAGCATTTGTTCTATTTCATTTTTTCTCATTACTGGCAATTTCTTTTTCCTCTATTTCTTCACTTTTAGATGTTGCTTCTGTAAATTTCATTGTTGGTCTATCAGGAAATTCAGCTTCCGGCGGTAATATTGTAACTCTTACACCTAATAATCCTGATTTTAATTGAATCGAGACTACTTCACTTCTCAGATATTTGTGAATGGCATCCCCGACTTTTGGCAAATAACCTTCCCTAAATTTTTCACTTCGAGATCTCATCGTAGTTAATTTGCCACTGATTATTACTTCCACTCCCAAAGCCCCAGCATCCATTATTCTATTTATCGACCAATATGCTGCTCTCCTGAAATGGATGCCCTTTTGAAGGGCCATAGCTATTTGAGAAGCCATGATCTTGGAATTAAGTTCTGGAATCTCGACAGCAGCTACAGAGACTTGTGGATTTTCAATTCCGAACTCTTCCTCAAGAGTTCTTGTCAACTCCCTTATACTCTCTCCCCTTCGGCCGATTATTAAACCAGGTTTAGCTGCAAATATGGCAACTCTAGTACCGAGTGGTGTTTTAATAAGTTCCACTTGGCTATATCCTGCTCTCTTCAATTTCTTTGAGAGAAACTCGTCAATTTTTGACTTGTTTGAGCCATCCTTTATGAAGAATTTATTAACAGACAAAATCTATCCTCCGAGACTTTTGTGTAATCGGCCAATATTTTCTATATTATTCCTTTAACATGATTCAGTATATTTACGCACCAAAGCTAAATCAGAGATGTATTATATATTTGTATCGAAAGTCGACAAGAATTTCTAAATAAAAAGCGAATATAACAAAGGTTGATAATGAATATGTTTACCAGAGACTCTTCTTAAATCGTGAACTATGCATTATTGTGAGCTCGTGTTACTTATTCGCTTGTATTATTTACTCTCATGGCAAGCCAATTCTACATGAGTTAATGTATCAAAATAAGGTGAACCTCTACCAAAAGCTCTTGGAGTGTATTTTTTTATCTTTCTTCCACGATGGGAGGCTGCATGTATTATTATAAGCTTCTCTATATCAAGCCCTTTGTGTTCAGCATTAGCCTCTAACTCTATTAGCAACTTTAGAATTTCGTCAGTTGCTTTAATAGGGTACCTTCCAGCATAGAATTTGGCATCTTGTTGTTTATGTGGGACACAACCTTTATAATGCTTAATAGGAATGGTTTTTTTCATTACAATAACGTCTTCGAGCAATTTTTTCGCATCTTCAATTTTCATACCTTTAATAGTATTGCATACTTCTCTAGCATCCTTGGGAGATATTCTAATTTCTCTTTTCGCGCATTTTACAGTTTTGCTAGGATCAATGTCCCTTATTGAGTAAAGCCATGTTGGCATTTTCGAGAACCTTTTGTGATTTATTTTTTTAGAATAATAAATTTAAAAATGAAAACTACTTAAGAGGTACGTACATACTCGATCTTGAAGCGCCTATTCCAGGAGTGCCATGTGTAACTCTTCGATTTGTAATTGCAAACTCACCCAGATAATGGCCAATCATTGACTGTTTAACCTCCACCGATACAAATTCTTTGCCATTATGAACCAAGACAGTTAGATCAATCATCTCTGGAAGAATTACCATGTCTCGACAGTGAGTTTTGATTACTTTCTCTTCCTCTTTTTCAGTATTTTGCTTAACTTTCTTAATATCTTCGAGGAATACACGTTGTGGTTCTGTTAAACCCCTTAGTAAAGAACGTCTCTGTCTAGAAGGGAGCAATTTAATGAATTCATCCATGGACATCTCTTTTAATTGCTGTAATGTCCTACCTCTGTAAGTAAATTCTTTTGGCATTCTATATTTCACTTAAACTATTTAGCGTTCTTTCTTCAAAGAGTTTAATTAATCTTTCTGACTGATATTTTTAGACTGAATAACATATATCTCACATAAATAATAAATAGATCTAAATTTGCAAAGTTAAAATGTTCAATTCATGCATATATAAAAATTAAAAATGCTGGAGAGCTAAAAATATGAAAAATATGGTTGTTGTCATAAATATCTTTACAGAATCAAAAGAGCTTGATAAAGTTGCGGCTGCAATCGCTGCTTTACCTGAATCCATAGATGTTTATGAAGTAACTGGAGAGTATGATATAGTTGCTTTAGTAGGCGCAAATGATATAGCATCGTTCAGGGACTTTCTAAAAAATAAAATCCTTAAGATCAATGGTGTTAATAGTACAGTCACTTCATTAATCTTGCATACTCATAAGGAAAATGGAAAAATCGTCTATAAGTAATTGATAGTTATAAAATATGAGTTGAATAAATATAATTCTAAACTAGTTTTGCTTTCTTTAAAAAATCCACAAACTCATTAACTACAGCATTATCCTTATTCAAAGAATAAATCCTAATCGCACCGTAGTGTCTTATATTCACTAAACCCGCCTCAACTAAATTCATAATGTTACGTCTAATGATATCTTTACTTAATTTACTATATTTTGTGATTTTATATAATGTGAGATCCTGCTCTTGATATTTTAATAAAATACACAGTATCTTCAGGCGGCTATAACTTCCCAATAATCTTAGAAGTTGTTCCTTATTTTCATCCATAGAGATCTATCCTCTTAATATCTAGTATATCATTAATTCTAATTCAATTATCTTAGACATGCTAGTATAAGTAAATTCATGAATTTAGCCTTAAGATGTTGATAAAAATAGTGCGTGCACGCGCTTAAATTTACAAATTTTTGAAAAAAAGGTTTTTGTCACCCTATTCTAATAAGAAAGATTGGAGAGTATTTGTTTTGCAGAAACCACAATTATCTATTGCAATGACTTCTTTATATAAAAAGGATGGAATGGAAGAAGCTCTAGAAGACATCGTAAATGTCTTTGACATTGAAGATCGAGTTTATATGTTAAAAAGCAAAAAAGATGAAACCCCATCAATAGTCTTTTCATTTGGCAAATTGAATAATAAGAACTTTGGTAATGTTTATTTTAATATCGAAACAGATCATTGGAAATCAGCAAGCAATAAAATTGCGAATGTTGTTTCAAAACAGAAAAAAAAGAGTGATTCTATTCTGATATTCGAGTATGGTTATGAAGGAGCAAAGGCAAAATTAACATGTCGTACAGGAGATTCAAAAACAGTCAAATCTGCAATGGAATCAATAAAAGATGCAATTCAATCATTTGCTAAACTTGTTGAGGATAAAAATATCCCATCATCAAAATCAATGATATACTGCGGATTTGATAAAAAAGCTAAGGAGTATAAAATAGATCGAGCTGTTGTTTTGAAACCTAAATTTCAAGAATATATCTTCAATGAAAAGAAGAGCAGTTGGGAAAAGGTAAATCAAAAAAGTAAAAAATCCTAAGCTCTAAGATGAGGTCCACTTTTCGCAAATTCTAACTCCATCTACAACATCTTTTGCTCTTGCATCCGCACCAGCATTATTTGCAAATTCATCTGTTAAAGGGGCCCCCCCTACAATGACCTTGACTTTATTTCTTACACTAGCGGTTTCCAAGGCTTGAACTACATCCTTAATTCCAAGCATAGTTGCACTTGTCAGGGCAGAGATTCCTACTATTTCCGGTTTTTCATTTTCAATCTGTTCTACAAATTTATCAGGAGAAACATCTATTCCCAAATCGACTACATTAAAGCCAGCGCCTATTAAACTTACTATGACTATGTTTTTGCCAATATCATGCAAATCTCCGGGAGCGCTACCTATGATAACCTTACCTTTGTACTTAGTCTCTTCAGCGGTCATTTTAGGTTTAAGAATTTCAGCTATAGATTTCATAATTGTGCCGGAAATTACAAGTTCGCTAATGAAATATTCATTTGCTTCAAATTTTTTTCCAACTGCTGCACTGGCCTCACTCATCTCATCTATTAGCTCATATGGAGCAATACTTGATTCTAAGGCTTTATTAGTAGCATCTAATGCTTTATCCATTTCCAAATTGATTATGGCATCTTTAAAATCTTTTAAAAGAGCTTCTTTATTCTTTTCTTCCATTTAATATAATCCCTCAGTTAGAGATATTGTTAATAAAATAATTTTTCTCATAAATAATGAGATTATTTTGACACTTATTTATTCATAATTTATTAGAAAATGCTTTTTATACTAAGTTTATTAAAATTCTTTTGGTTTTACAGATCTATTGGTTTAACGTTCAATTTAAAAATATAAAAGGAAATAAAGAAAGCATTGAGGGTAAAAGCATCGAAGATTAATGCATTTACTTTAATTTTTCTTTTGACTTTTATTTGTTTATTAAATATCATGCCTAAAATTGAAGCTCAAGAAGTTCCATTACTAGATGCATATTTTACAAACTCCTTCTCTGATTTCAAAATATATGATGAAGGAACCGTTGAATTTTCTTTTGCTATCTTGAACGAAAAATCGTCTGAAGAATCTTTCATAGTATATATTTTCAGAAATAACCTCAGGGTTTACAAGGAAGAAATTACTTGCCAAAAGGGAAAATCCAGTGATAATATAGATGTGTTGATTACTGAGAATTGGATGGGGCCCAATGTTTATGATATGAAAGTGGAACTTCGAACTTATTCAGGGGTACTTCAAGATTCTCACAGATTTTCTGTAAAAGTGGTTAAACTCTTCATATTTGATTGGTTCTATTCTATGCCAGAAATTGTTGCCCATTCAAGTAGGAATGAGACTTTACTAATTGCATTCAAAAATGGAGGAAATGATTTGATGTACAATACTGTAATTGAAATGGAAGAAAATCCTCAAATAGAAGCAAAGCTAAAATCAATAGATTTGGGCAATATCTCAGCCGGAGAAATTATTAGCACTGAAATCTCGGTTAGAACTTTAAAAACAACAGAACCGGGTAACTATACATTAGTAATCAAAATTAATTATAGGGATTTTGAGGGAGAAGTTCATACTGAAGAGAAACATGCCTCGGCTATGGTAATTAAACAAAATACAAAAATTATCTTGGATTATTCTAGCAATATCAAATATAATCAAAAAATTGAACTTTATGCAAAGTTGTTAGACGATAATGAAAATTACATCGAAAATCAATTGATTACATTTTCCTTAAATAATGAAGAAATAGGTAAAGTTGAGACAAATTCCTCTGGAGATGCGTCTCTGGAATACTTTCCCACTAATTTGGATGTCGGAGAATATGATATAAAAGCAACTTTTTCTGGCTCAGAATCTCTAAGCAGTAATGATGCGATAGGAAGTCTTATTATTATTCCATTAGGGACGCTTTTGGAACTCGGTATGCAAAATCCTGCCTTAGCTAAAGAGAATACATCTTTTGAAATCAGTTTAAAGGACGAAAATGGAAAAGCAATTTCTGATAGGTTGATAATACTCTATCTAGATGATATGAATGTAAAAAATCTCACAACCGACAAGAATGGTAAATCAGTAACTAATTATATTTTCAATGAAAGCGGGAATGTCTATGTAAAAGCTGTATACAAAGGAGATGATAATTATCTGAATTCACAATCAGAACTTAAAACACTGAGAGTAGAACCAATGCCAACTAGCATATATTTAGATATTGAAAGTGTGATAACAACGGAAAATCCAGTAGATTTTAAAGTAAAGCTTGAGGATAAGCATGGAAATGGAGTAGAAAGTGCAAACATCAATTTATTTATCAATGATGAAGAATTCACAACATCAATAACAAATGAAAATGGTTATGCAACTCTTAATAATCAATTTACTAATGCAGGTATTATTAACTCAATAAGTATTAATGCAGAATTTGATGGAAATGAAGCTTATTCACCTAGCCAAACAAAAAGAAGTGTTACTGTATTGAATTTAAGCATCTTAATAGTTCTGATTGTAATAATAATCGCTGGGGCTACTCTGGCTCTAATTTTATTTATCAAATTGAACAAAGGCGGTTTTAATTTATTAGCCAAGATACCATCTAAAGCTTTAGGATTTAATATCTGTATTAATTGTGGAGAGAAAATATCCAATTCAGATAAATTCTGTCCATTTTGTGGATCAAAGAAAGGAGTTAAGTCCTCTGTCACTCCAGCACTTGATGAAATAGATGAAAAAGTCTATAATTATCTAGTAAAGAGCGGCGGTACAATATCACCTGAACAAGCTTCAAAGGATCTTAATATACCATTAGAAAAATTAGAAAAATCTTTGGTAAAACTGAAAAAAGCTGGTAGGATAGTAAAAACTGATAGTAAAAACTGACCAAATAATAGTTACTGACTATCTATTGATTGGGAGCACTATAACATTGTGGGCATATGAGTAACTGCCCATAAGATTTCACACAATTTATACAGATTGTATTACCACAACGACTACATACATAAGTTGCAGGTATACCAGGATGGTAATTACACATTCCTGATTCTTGAGAATTAATCATACTATTTGTAGTGTTCATTGTGGAAGTATCGTCAATAGAGGAGGGAGATGTTAAATCTAATGGTTTAACTACTTTGACATTAGGTGGCGATTTTGGAGTCTGATTATTAGATTCTAATGAACTTCCACAACTATAACAAAACTTGGATTTTTTTGCATTTTTCTTTCCGCAATTAGAGCACTCGACCAATATGAAACATGCTTCCACTAAATAATTTTGATTATTATTTCCTTATAATCTTCTTCCTGTTCAAAAATAGCATGAAGACGTTCACCTTTATCTAATTGATAATCGCTCAATTTCCTTTCACTTTTAATTTCCTTCAATTCGCCAAAGGAATCTACAAATGATATTTTTTCTATTTTCTTTCCTGATATATTCTTTATTCGTTCAAATAGTTTCTTTGATGAGTCCTTCAATTCTTTTATTCTGAATTCATGAATTTGGATCTGCTCTTTGACCAATCCATCCTTTCCACAAATAAAACAACTGCTATTATTTTTTAAATCGATTATTGAATATTTATTATGATCTAAATCAGCTACCCAAACTCCTTTTAGTGGCTTACCAGTTTTTTTTGGCCAAACTCCTTTTTCCTTATATTTTTTATAACCAAGTAACAATTTCATAGCTTCTTGCGATTGAAGTGACGATGTCAAGGATATTGTTGTTGGAAAAGAAGGAATTTTTACTTCTTCAATAGGTCCATCGCATGCATTTCTTAGACCTATAAACTGTCCATAATTCTCAATTGAGAATGGGCATATGAAACATGGATCATTTGGTGGTAAATAGGTTTGCACTCTAGCTTGGTAACCCGATATACCACCATCGATAATTGGAATGCTATATTTTCTAGCAATAATCGTTAGATGCATTCGCGTTAGCAAATTGTCAAGACAGCTAATAATAAGATTCGATTTTAGATAGTAGCCTACAGGGACTTCTTCAAGTGTTTTATCGGCTGCCCAGACTTCCACAAAGGGAAACTTTTTGTTTATTTTTTTAGCAAGAACCTTAGCTTTTGATTTACCTACATCTTTCTTGTCGAAAAAAATCATTCTATTAGTATTTGATAATTCAACAACATCATTATCAACTATAATTAACCTCCTGATTCCTAACATTGCCAGGTTTTTTACAACTTCGTTCCCAAGGGCTCCAGCACCAGCAATAAAAATTGTAGAATTTCTAATTTCTTTTTGCCCCTCAATTCCCCATAGAATTAATTGCCTTGCCCAGATATAATCGACAATTATTTGATCAGAATCTGATAAAAATTCCCCAACTTTCTTTTCTTCATTTAATACTTTCCCATTGAGAAGGAGTTTGGTTAGCTCCTTTTCTATGTCAAATTTCTTACATACATTATTTTTTAACTTACTAATTTTAGCATTTTTAGAAATTTCTAACTCGCACTCTTTAAACGAAGGAATTGATGCTTTTATCTTCATTAGTCTCTCTCACTTGCGATGAATAAAACAAGATTAATGGATTAACGTTCGGTAAACTTATCCTTATTCTCTCTACCAAGAATGGTAAAATGAATTGTATCATTAGGTTTTTCAATATGAGTGGGTTCGGGTACTGGCATTATATTAAATCTAATAGATTTTTCAGATTCTTCTTCTTTTTTCCCTGCTGAACGTTTGGGAAATCCATATTTTCTGCAGACCTCTGCAGACTTTAAACATTTAGGATTATCAAAAACATTAAGTGGATTTGGGTCTGAAAGGAGATAATACAAAGAATTCACTACAGATACCAACCTAAGGTTTGGTCTCCATGCTTCACCAATTATAGAAGCGCAGACTGCACCGGGAATATTTGTAACTATATTTGGATGCGATATATCCGTAAGCCAAGTGATGACAGGGGGTTTAAGTGGATACTCTTTTGGAAGCTCAAGTCTAAAACGGTGCCAATCGATATATTCTGTAAAAGGCCATATTCTATCTTTGGCAAGATCTTTGACTTCGCCTTTTTCGCATCTAATCATACCCTCAAAAACAGATGGTGGATCGTTCAATGCAGTAATTGTTGGAAACTGATGATTAAGAAAAGATTTCTCTTTATATAATAGTTGAATGTTCATATATTACCGCCAATGATATTATGTGGCATTAGAGCAAGTTGAGCGCTCTCAGGTATTCCTGCTGAAGTAATTGTCATGCTCTCATCCAATACTACACCGCCATACATTAAGGCAACATTAGTTTGATCGATTCCAAATGAGCTGCAAACCTGTTGTTTAACTTCACCTATTGTGTGATCTGGAATTACTTCGATTTCTGCAAGACCGGTTTGAGGACCGATCGGTGCTTGAATGAATAATTTCATGGTTCTCCACTCACCTCCAAACCTAACTTCTTGGTTAATCTATTATAGTAAAATGGAAATTTAAGTAAAGAGTACTTAAAGTCTTAAATCTAAGGTTTTTGTTTTTCCTCCACATGTTGCTGTAATACATGCTTGAATTTTATTTACGCATGTTGATTATAAATAATCTATTCTACTAGCTAATCGTGAAAATAAAAAACAGTATAGATATAAGAAAAAAAATTGAGAGGTTAATTATTTCGACAGTATTCCTAACAACCCAGCAATTAGGCCGAGAACCAATGCTACTATTCCAATCGCTATTGCCACATAGATGATCGTTGTTGGCACAACTATAAGGATAGCAAGGTAAATGTTAGCCAATGAAAAAATGAACGCTAATATTCCACCTAGCGTAGAATATCCTTGCCATATCAAGAATGCGCCTAAGACTACGACCAATCCTAGCAGAACCCCCACACCAAGCGGAACCATCCAATAGTCAACTAACCATGCTGGAACTATAGCCAGATTTGAATATAGAAGGGCTGTTGCAGTTGCACCGGCAATTATTGTTGCTATACCCGCGAGTAAAGCCAAGATGAATCCCCAGACTGGTCTAGGTCTTGGTGGTAGGAATCCAGGGCCTGCCATTGGCGGGGGTCCAGGTGGGCCCATTGCTGCCATAGGAAACGGTGCTGGCATCGGACCAGGGGCCGGTAAAGCCATCGGCGGAGGCGGTGCATAGCTCATAGTTGGTGCGGGTGCGGCAACTGGATATATACCTGCATAACATTGTGGACATAAAATGAGATCGCCATATGCACGCGAGTCATCGCGACATATAGCTCGACCACAACGACTGCAAACGTATACTGCTGGTAAACTTGGATGGTAGTAGCACATTCCAGGAGGCGGAACTCTAACTGCGGTTGAGTGTGCCGTCGGACTAACGACTCTAACTGAGGGCACTGGTTTCACTGTAGGTGCTGCAAAAGATGCTCCACAACTTGAACAGAAAGTAGCATCATCTCTATTTGATGCTGCGCACTGTGGACAAGATTTAACCATAATATTTCCTCCAGTTCCAAGTGTCTATTTGATTGAATTATTAAGTGATCATTACACTCTTAAGCCTTTTCATAGCATAATTTGTTAAAGAGATCGTAGTTTCAATCATGATTTTTGTTTTTTTCTTTAAAAAAAGAGAATTTGAGTTCGTAAGAAATACAATTAATTATGAAAATAAAAAGCTCAGGAATTGAATTGAAAAATTAGTCTGAAAAAATTTAATTATAACGTTGTTATATATGGTAGAAATTGTGATGAAACCTATCTTAACGTTATTTTTCATTTCTATTATTCTCATAATAATTATCCCTACAGTAAGTGCTCAAAAAGAACTGAATTGTCCACACTCAATAAATGAAGTGATTATAGACGGGGTATGGGGAGAAAGCGAATGGGATGAAGCAAAGGAAATTCCTTTGATTTCTGTATATGAAGACGGAGGTATGACTAGTTGGGTACGAATAAAAAATGATGAAACCTATTTTTATGCTATTATAGATTTTACATCGACCCCGATTCTAGTATGCGATGATGGTGCAGCCATAATTTTCGATACAGAATACAATCTTGGGGATAAACCACAGAAAGATGACTTTAGATTCTATCTCCCATGCGAGGGAAAATCCTCGATGGAAATAGGTACTGGATACCAATTTGTATGGAAAAACAGACTCCCTGAAGGCTATATTGCAGACATGTCATTTGGCCCCTCTCCACATTCGAATTCGCCACATCCCATCTATGAATTCAGAATACCTTTGTCAATCTTCCCATCAGATACTAATCAAGTAGGATTTACAGCAAACGCTTGGGCAATAAAGATACATGGTACTAGGGATGATATATTTCTAGCATGGCCTAGTAACTCTGATCACAAAGTACCTGATACATGGGGCGAAATTAATTTCCCATACCCTGTACCTGAATTTCCAAGCGTTTCATTAATTTTACCTTTGACCTTTAGTACTTTATTACTGCTTTTGCGTAAGTGCTTACTAAAGTGATAAAATATGAAGTTTGAACTCACATATTATTCGAATTTGATAGTATGCTATAAATGAAAGGCACGCGCGCGCGCTAAGATTCAGTAAAGCATCTGACCGATAAAATCTGCTACAACATCCGCTATCTGCTCAGCCAGTTACCGCCTAATCTTGAATGCTCCAAAAAAATTATGCTATCTGGCGGAGGTTCATTAATTGAAGGCATCAGAGATAATATTGAACAGCGATTATATTATGATGTCATTCAGCCTTCAGACCCAATCTTCAGCAATGTTTTTGGCTTCTTTAAAATGGGGAAGAAGCTTTATGGCTAGAAAAATCTCTGTGCGATTAAACAACGAATTGCTTGCAAAAATCGAGAATTGGAGAGCCAAAGGCATCAGTTTGTCCGACACTGTCCGACAAGCATTGATTCTTCTACCTAATTCTCCTGAAGAGATGCTTCAAATACAAACTTCTCAAATAAAAGTCAAACCGCTACGAAAAGCTGAGATTAATATTGAATTGAACGAAACTGATGCTTTGAAAACATTGCAAGAATGGTGACAATTCATAAAGCAAAGTGTATAATTCTAACAATTAAAAGAATTAGCTGAAGGTAGTGGCTTTGGTAAGATGCCCAAGATGTGGTTATGAGTTTGACTTAAAGAGGTCTAATAAATTGCGCCAGTTAATTGACTATATGGCCATTCATAATGGTGTTAAATTACAGGATCTTCAGAATCATTTCAGTAGAAAGTGGGGCTGTAGCAACACCGTAATTTCCAACTTATTGAAAAAGTTAGGTAGGGAGAAAATAATTAGAGTAGATGGTTTTCGAGTCTATATGACCGATGAGTGGTTATCAAAACAGAAGAAATTAAAATGAAAAAATTTGTTGCTCAAGCTAAACTCTGAACTATATCCTGTATATCCTTCAAATTTCCATCTGTTGGCAGTTCAGGTGGCATTGGTAGGTTCATAGTTTTCTTTTTATTGACATCATATATATAGAATGTCAAAGACCCTGGCCCAAGAGTATAAAGAGTTTTATATGAATTAATATTCCCAGGCATACCAGGTGTTTTGGTCATCGTTTTTGCATAATTTTCCAATTCTTTTTCACCCTCTACATAATATTTATTATCTCTCTCGCTCAAACCCTCATTATGTCCAGCTACTTTGGAATTATAGCTCAAAGAATATGGCGGTCTTCCGCAACAACTTCTTAAAGCATTAAAAAAATACATTTGACCAATACATTCCCATTTATCGATTTTTAATGCATGTCTAAGACTTATAGGCGCATTTTTAGGTATTTTAGAAAGAACAATTTTTGGCCTGATTTTCAATATCTCTGAATCAAGCTCTTCATCAGATAGATTTTTCCAGTTATTGGGTCTATAATCCTTAGGTGAATCTATTCCAATAGCTGCGAATTTATCAGTAATTCCATATGGACTTGTTCCTTCGTTTGGTCTATATGGTACATGAAGAAGAGCGACTTTAGGTTGAATTGTCCTTATAAAAGTGTCCAAATCTTTTGCTATGCCCACATTATACACTTCTTTCATATGGTTAGCAAAAAGTTTATCTTGTGTATAAGTATGATACCATTGGCATCTCAAAGAAAAATGTTTGTATGGAGAATTACTGGCATCTATCATCCTGTTAATCTCTTCTCTGGTACCAGAATCAAGAGCTTCCATGGTGGATTTGTAGGAGGATTCTTCTACATATAAGTCATATCTTCCCCAAGCTAACTGAAGCTGTCTGTAAAGCTCTTTATCGAATAAAAGACTATCAAAAATTAAAGATCCATAACCATTGGCATATCCTAAATCAGTAGCTCCTTTATATTCATTTTCAAACAAATGGGAGTCAACCAAATCGCTAACAAGCTTCAGTTTCAATGCATATAAGGTGGAATCAATCATGTCCTCAAGCTCGATCGTATATCTGAAATTCTTGGATATCCTCTCAAAATCTTTTCGTTTGATGCTATCTATCAATTGCTGTTTCGCAGTTTCCAGAGTCGAATCTATTCCAGAAAAATCATTCCCTTCTTTATTTATCAATTCAATGCCCAAGTTTGGTGAATCTTTTTTAGCCTCGAAATCTGCAAGAGATGACTTCTGATATTGTTTGAAACCAACGGATCTTCCAAGAATGGAATCCAGATTATCTTGCCGTTCATTATATGTGTTTTTTATATAACCTGTCCTAGACAAAAGTTTCTCAGTAGTTGCTCCAAACCATCCCTCGCCTTTTAACGACTTCTCCATTTCTTCAATAGTAGGAAAAACAGTATATAATTTCTCATAAACGCCTTCATCCATATCTTTCAGTATAGGAAGAACTTCATTAAGATGACCATCAAAAACATCCATATCATATTTGAAAATCACTTCGGGTGTTAGTTCTGGAGTTATAGTTGGAGTAATTACTTGAGGATTATTAATTTCCTGCAGAGTTTTTCTAATCAAGCCATACTGCCATTCTTCTACTGCAGCGACTGCAACAACGGCTCCGCCAACAGCAATGGGAATAAATTTACGACGTGAAATTTTGCGCGACAAAAGGAATCAGAATAATGTTTTACTGAAAAATGATAAAAAATTAGCCAATTGCATAGTGCGCGTTACAATTATGGAAAAAATGATCAGCTTCCGCTAAGGAAAAAAATAATGTATCTCAAGTATCAGGAATTTATCGGCCAAGAATACGTTGCCAAAGGCTCTTTTTAGTTTGTTTTCTTTTAACTTTCTTAGTTGCTGGTTTCTTTTTTTGACTTGTTTTCTTTACTTTCTTCTTACTAGGCAAAGTATTATCCTCACTATCACAGATTGTTGAATGATTTAAAAGATTTTCCAATCTTATTGCGCGCACTGGTAACTAGCCTAATTTTCTCTACTCCAATAAATCGTAGGTAATTTTCTAATGCCATATTCAGCCCTAGTCATACATGTTGAAAAAAGCAAGGATCTAGGCGATGTGCTAGCTATTGCTAGAGCTGAAGCTAAGAAAAAGCATGGACTGAAGCATGAAAGAATCGATATTCTCGATATTGTCTATGTTCCGAGGTTGGAAGTTTATGTTGCGTTGTACAAAGCCCCTGAAGTAAGGGGAGGGAGGATGAAGAATGAGAAGTGAAAAAATCTGCAAAGGATTTTGACCCTGAAGTCTGGGCACGATTGCCATTCTGGATAAGAGAGCTATTAAAAATTTTGGAGAGTTAAGCCGTATCGTATTCCTTCAGTTTCTTCATAAGCATCTTCTTGAACTCTTTATCCGTCATGAGCATATTCATGGTGCTGTCAGCTTTTCTTCTAGCCTCATCTATCTGCGCAGCAGCTTCTATATCCAAAGCCAGACCGCATCTCGAGCAGAACTTGGCATTGTATGCATTACTGACATCGCACCTTGGGCAGATTCTTGGAGTCAGCTTAGGCTTCTCCTCGCTTGTCTTTTTGAGGCCGTACACACCAAGCAAAGCATCGTCTACATCCCTGCCAGAAAGATGCACATAAATGCTTGGCATATCCGAGCCCTGCTTCCAGCCGAATACTTGGTTCATCTGAGCTTCTTTCAGCTTTGTAGCGAGAAATGTTGCTCTTGAGTGCCTAAGTTTATGTGGAGTTACTTTCTTTTTCAGCTTAGCACGCTCAGCTGCAACCCTCAGGATTTTAGCCAATGCTTGATAACTCAACGGTTCATCGCGGTTTACGGTTCCCATGTTAATCCATAAAGGCGCTTCAGGATTGTCTTTTGAAGGATGGTTCTGTATCCATGCATTGAGATGCGGAGTAGCTGCAACAACGATTATGCGCCTCGAACCAGTCTTGCCTCTGAACATAAGCGTAGTATATCTCTCTTCAAAAACGACATCCTTTATTCGCAGACTCCCAATCTCGCCGATTCTAGCACCGCTCTCGTATGTTGCTATTATGAAGGCTTTGTCGCGCAAACTGTAAGCTGCGTCTACCAGCTTCTTAACCTCATCCTCAGTCAGTAGCTGTTCCGGAAGAACAGAATCTTTCTGCTTCAAGGTGGTCTTTATCCATTTGACTTCATCCGGATACTCATCTTCACTGCCCTTGAGCCATTTGTAAAATCGTTTCAGAGCAACCTTATAATCGTGCTTTGTCCAAGCTGAATAATCGCTTCGCTCCAGCTGATTGACAAGCTTTTCAATATCTTCCTTGCTAGCTTTGTCGAAATCTTTGTCAAGCCGCTCTGAAAGCTTCCTCAAAGTAAAAACGTACTTTGCCGCTCTTCCTTTGCTCAATCCTTCAGAGAAGCAGTAATCCTCAAATCGCTTGATTAGCTCGGAATTCTTAGCTGAAATGGGATTGCTTAAGCTTACTAACCTCTCAGCCGAATGCAGTCTTTTTTCAAAGCCGTGAATATCTATCGCAGAATCCAACGTTCAACAGGATAATATAGTAGTAAAGGGCTTTTATACTTATGGTGTGGAGCCCCGGGCGGGCTTTGAACCCGCGA
>SMTZ1_10007242_pt1 | contig 39607 bp, 27 predicted proteins | sample DeeMarSWOR136_30_FD_25667 | JGI IMG/M metagenome (IMG submission 25667)
GTGATATTTTGAATCTCTTCCATAATTTTCTCATAGCTTTGAACGTTATCGAAATACTTTCCCCCTGATAGTTGTGCAATCTGGTTTAAGGAGCGGTCTCCCATAAAATACCTGTCTTTGAAATGGGCATAAGCCAAACCGGCAACATTCATAGGAAATACAGGGCAATTCGAGGACGCCAGTTCTTTGCTCATTTTTTCATACATCAGTTGTAATGAAGGACTTCCGTATTTTTCTTCCCTTGTCAACAGCTTTTCATCAGGGGCTAATCGTCTGCCATAGAGGATGAAATTCACGAGCCCTTCAGAAAAGAGAACAATATTCTTGACACCAGGAATATAGCGCATGGCAGTAGCAAGGTTTTTGATCTCATCGATAAAATTTGTAGCTTGGTGAACGTACCTTCTCCTGTCAGCCAATTTTGCATTTCTGGCCATTGTAACCAGATGCAATCCTGCCTCACTTGCCAAAGACTTGCCCCTTTTATCCGTACTGGATTCCCTTATCAGTGCTTTTCCCATTTCCTCCAGTTCATTCAAATACCTGGACTCGACATTTTCTGCCCTCCCTAATAATTGCCGTGATCCCAATTGTCCTATAAGGCGGCGAAGATGATCATGATCCTGAGTCAGATATTCGTGCAGAACAATTCCTGTTTTAGCTGAATAGGAAATGATGCCTACTTCATCCGCAGGATTCGTCAGTTTGTCAAGAAAGTGCAGAGCCGCTGTTTTTGACTTCAGGATTCTCTCGCCATCTGTAAAGGCAAAGTCAAAGAACAAAAAAATTTTTCTGTTCATTCGGGAAGGGCTATCTTCTGAGGTAAAGGATTTTGCATCTTGGCTCGTTTCTGATGGAAGTGTCGAGATGTGTTTTTCAAAATCCGTGATTTCTACAGGTTTGCCATTGTCCCACAGTTGAAAATCTGATTTCTCTAAATCTGTAACTGGATTGCCCTTTTCATCTGTCACATTGACTTGGACCAGTTTGAGCGTAACGGCTACCTCATGCTGTAATTCGTACTCTTGTTTATTTTTCTGAACTGAACTTGTAGACGAATTGCCTATCAGGATAAGCCCGAATATGAGCATAAGAAATATTGTGGAGACTTTTTTCATTATACACGCCTCCCCTCAATTAGTAATTGAGGTCTTAATCCTATCCAAAGGTCCTCAATATCATGAAATTTGCAATATCTGTGCCAAATCAGTCTGGATTGGACCTCTTCTTCCCCATGATCTTCATGATCTTATTTTTGGACAGTTGTCCCAAAAATGAGCGGAATGTTATTCGAGATTTTTCCTCAAAGCTTGATCGCGCCGGAATAGATATCTATCTCATTTGTGATCCTGTCGACAACCTGAATGATGATGAAATAACTACCAGATTTGAGCTGATTGAATGGAATCGAGATAGTCATCTCATCTTTCACAATACTCAGAGTATTGCCTTCATCATAGACCTTATTCGAATTTTCATCAAAGAGGGTGACTTTAACATCGGCCAACCCTGTCAACTTTCCTTCAATCTCGGTCCTCTGATAGTTGACGACTGAAAATCTGATGCTTTGTCTACCGGATTTGAAGTTAACAATAGAGATGGGCAGAACTCTCTCCCTGAGAAATTGTTTTAAGTGTATGACATCCGCTCCTTTTTGGTTGACCATGACATCTATTTTGATCGCTTTGTCCACCACATCAGATTTTGGACTGTAAACAAGAAGATAGTAATAATCCTCAGTTTGAGAGGCTTCTTCCATGGCCTCGACCACTTTGTTGGAAAATACGGAATGGCCTCCGGTTGAAGTGCTTATTTCTTTGAAGCAATTTTCATAATCCTTGCCAACTTCCCTCAGTTCGAAATCCTTTTCAAGAAGGCTTCGTTGGGATTTCATCAGTATGAGATGAAAGGTGATGTTAGCCTCTAAAAAAAGATCACTCAATACTTCATCAGGAAAGTTTTTCGAAAGATCGAACATTCTGGTCAAATCGGACTGCTTGGCCTGGATCATACGTGCCCTTACCTGTTCTGTGGCGTCTATTGCAGCGCCAATCTGATTGCGAATCTCTATCTCCAGAGGACCTTCGTTCTTCAGCTTGGGAAAAAGATCCCTTTGCTGGAAACAGAAGGCCCACTTTTCTCCCTGCAATTGTTTCACTCTTTTGATAAGGCTTCTGTACAGTTCAACATCGGGAGTAAGAAACCGTCTTCTGTAATCGCCCCACACCCTCTGATAGTTTTCATAGAATTGGAGAATGGCTCTATCCCACGGGACGCTTAGATTTCTTGCATCCCCACGAAGCGCACTCAGAAGCCTATCAGCTTCTATCCTTAGATCTCTGTAAGCACTATAAGTGCTTTGGTTGGAGATGAGCTTGAATCGTTTTAAGGTATCTTTCAAATCTGAGGCGACCTCAGATGTTTTTTTTCCTCTTTCGATGTTGAATATCTTGTTCTCGGTCAGGATAATAAGCTGATCCCCGGGGCTGAAAAATTGTTCGAAGAAGTGATCGATTGCCTCGCCGACTGTGTCGTTATAATCAAAAATATTGAATATCAGGAGAAAAAGCCTTTTTTCCTGCTTGGTTTTTATCTCTGCATGCTGGATGTATTTTGAAATTGTACGCGATCTGATCTCGAAGCCTGTGATTACCTGCTTGAGACCGTCGGCAAATATTTCAAAATCTTCCTTAGTTAGGTTTTTCACAACTTGCCCCTTTTGGAACACCCTAACTGGGACTTCGACCGCGATCACTGTCACTTTTTCTTCAGGTCTTTGCTGTCCAAGGACAGGAGTGAAGCTCAAGGCTAAAAAAAATGCAAAACCTAACGAGATCAGGTAGATAGAAATGTATTTATGCTTAAAACGTTTCATCTTGCCCTTCTGTGAGTTACGTGAAATATCAAATATGAACTCCACACAAAATCTTAACAGATTTAAGGTGCGATTTTAAGTTTTTATTACTTTACTGATTGGAAATTCCTCAAACCGAACCTAGGTTTTAGCCGGCGCCGCCTCCTCCGCTGCTAGCTCCTCCTCCACCGCCCGCTGATGCTCCGCCTCCAGCACCAGAAGCCGTGCTCATGGCTGAGCTGGTCGTGGCGATCATCGAAGAAAAAGCCGAGGCAAAGGCATCGGGGATGAACGTTCCTGTTCCTGTGCCGTGGTAGATGTACCAGGGGATGTAGGTGTGGTGGGCTTCTGCAGGAATGAGACCCGCGAGTTCTTTGAATATGTTCTGCCCCAAACCCAAAACCAATCCATACACAAAATAGTCATTGATTCGCGGCAGGAGGGTAGATTGTGATTCTGTCCGATAATGATATTTTTTCAAATATCTCTTCAAAGCCTTCCATTTTCTTGCAATCATCTCCCCTTCGAGGGTTCGATGAGGAATGATGAAAGAAGAGACAAAAACCACAGCTGCTGAAACACCTAGAATGACAGCCCAGATTCCGTAGAAATATGCTGCTGCTCCGGTCAACAGCATCATCCCCACTCCGATTGTAAGGACATAGTACATACCGCGAATGCTGGATTTATCAAACCATCCTTTCTGTTCTCCGACCTCTTTAACATCTTTCTTCCACTGCTGGAAAAACTTTTGGAATTTAGATTGTCTTTTCTTGATATCTTTTAGGCTAATGGAATCTGTGCCTGAGGCTAATTCATCAAAGATAAACGCAATGAGATCGTATTCAAATGGTTTTAACTCGGATGTGTTATTCTGCCAAAATTCCCTCTTTAAATCCCAAAAGTACTCGGGCGTGAGCCTCGTCCCGCCGAAAAGTTTTTTCTTCTCGACCCTTTCCTCACGCAGGGCCAAAAACTCCCTCCGGGCTAGATCAAGCATTGTGGAGACCATAGCCCCTCCATATACCTCTCTATTCCCCAAGAGGTAACCGACCAGAGCTGGAGGAGTCTGCTCTGGGATTTCTGAGGAAATCTGAACAGGAGGAGGCAGATCAGGTCTTTTCGCGTACTTTTTATAAAGACTACAGGTCCCGAAAAGCCCAAGAACGCTCAGGATAATCACGATCCATCTTCCCTGGGACTCGCGTTTCTCTCTTGCTGCAACTTTCTGACGGGCCATTTTTCTCTGTCTATTGGCTTTTTCGGCCCATCTGGCCTCCGCACTCATTATTTTGGAGCGGATATATCCTGGCTGTTCCGCAGTTTCTGAGAAAAGCTCCGAGGGATAAAGGGTACGAATTTCAAAATACTGGAATGCCGGTAGATTTTCACACCATGCGAGGATCGTTCCATCGTCCTCTATCCTTGATTCAGCCCATAATGGTGCGTGAAGCCATTCGTTGATGCGATTTTTCGATACAGGTGCAGGTGGTTTCAACCGGAGACGAACATACCCGCTTGGATGATCCCACTCCTCGCTGATGAATTTATAATAGAGTACTGAAGAGTCTTTATATCTTTGGATGGCGTCTTTGACCCGATAAAAAAAGTCAAATATCCGCGACTCATTGTTGGCATGGAAAAACCACCGCACCTCGATCCCATCTGAATTCTGAGTGATGCGATAGGTGCCAGGTTCTTGGCTTTCAGAACGCCTGTACATTTTTCCGTTCTCTGAAATTCTGAAATCATCGAAGGTTACAGGTGCTGAAGAAGGTAGGGTACGAAAGACAAAACTGAATTGGCCGTCGAACTGAAAGGTTCTTGATTCTAAAATATCCATGCTACCGTCTGGATGGAGCTGGGCATCGATATTCACCTGGATTATGTGATAGGTTTTGGCAGCGAAGGATTGAAAGGGAAACAAGAGAAAGAGAGTGATAAAGATCGATAGGAAAACAGAATTCTTTTCGGCTGACTTAATTTTGTCCATTATTATCCTTTATATAAAATACGATTTTTAAAGGCTGTAAATTCTATTCAGAGAAGCACAAATTATTCAAGACTCGTCTCTATGGAATCTGCACTTCCAAAACGTCTTTCAAAACATCAGGAACATCTGTAATAAGACCGTCGACCTTGAGATCGATCAATTTTTTCATCTCCACAGGATAATTTACGGTCCAGATAAAGAGTTTCATCCCCTTATCCTTGGCCTCTTTTATCAATTCCTCATCCAGAATTTGACGATCGCAGCTTAGGGCATCCCAGTTTCCATCGAAAGCATCTCCTAGATAATCCTCATCGAATATGAATCCGGTCATCAATTCAGGGGCGATGGTTTTGACTTCCTCTATGATTTCCCTATCAAATGAAGTCACCATACATTCCTTCTCGAAATTTTCCTCCCGGATGACGTCAACCACTTTCTGGGCGATACCAGGTTCATGGTCGAAGCCCTTGATCTCGATATTCAGCTTCATCTTGCCTCGGACTAACTGCATCACTTCCCGGAGTGTGGGGATTGGTTCGCCTCGGAATTCTTCGCCGAACCATGAACCTGCTTCGAATTCTTTCAATTCTGCAAGGGTATACTCCCAAATCAAGCCTTTCTGGCCTGTGGTTCTCTCCAGTTCTTCATCATGCATGAGAACGATTGCGCCATCCTTTGTTTCACAGACATCGAGTTCTGCATAATCTGCACCAAATTCCATGGCCTTTTTCATGGCTGCCAGTGTATTTTCAGGAGCCGCACGGGAAGCACCCCGATGAGCAATGATGAGAAAGGACTCAGTTTCTTGTTGTTTCTCTTTTTGGCAAGTCATGATCGGCAGAATCAATGCTGATGCTATTAAAATGATCATAGACCAAAAAACTCCCGGTTTCAATGTCTCAAAAAATCCAGAATGATTATTCATCTCTTTCTCCTCTTTCTTATATCATCCAATCGTATATATGTCTCTAGATTATCTTTTCCAGGCGATGCTTGCGCTTGATGAGCAGATTCCCTCTTTTGACCAGAGATGGAGAGACGTAAATAACTCGGGGATCCTTATCATGGAGAGCAGATATTCTAGCGTGGACAGAGCGAAGGCCTCCGAGCCAAGCTCGAGAATCGCTGAGATAGACCAGGTCTCCTGCACTGGCTGCTAATCGATGAGCCACCTGAGGGCTGATGCTGAGTTCTTCTGCGTTAGGATCTTCGACTATTTTTACGATAGCCTTCTTCCCTTCTTTTTCATTGATGGGTCCACCTTTGTATTCCTCTTTTGCCCTATCCAGACTACCGGCAACCAAACCTTCGATCTTTGCCTTAGATTTTTTCTGGGTGAAAAAACTGATACCACCTGCGATTACCAGACTTCCCACCAGCCCATAAAGGGCTCGGGTGTACTTAAAGCCTCCGGAAGCATCAACTCCATGGGAGAAAGGTGTTACCATGAACGGCCACAAAATGGAGAGAGCCATCAGTAACGATCCACCGAACATTGTCCAGAAAGCGGCCGACGAGGTGAATTTTTTCCAATAGGTTCCGAGAAGAATGGTGATCACCATCGGAGGAGTGATACTGGCCGTGAAAGAGCCATGGGCCAGATAAATGGACTTGAAAGTGGCAAATACTGGGACCAGAGCGATTCCAAGCAGTGCAGAAGCCAAAGAGATCACTCTTGCCACGCCCAGATAGTGTTTATCCGAAGCATGAGTTTTGATATGAGGTCTGTACACATCGTTAACCGCAATGGCTGAGACAGCATTGATGAGGGTATCAATAGTGGACATGAGTGCTGCCGTGAGCGCAGCCATAACAAAACCGAACAAACCCGGTATACAGACTCTGCCGGCCACATGGACAAAAATCTGTTCGGGATTGATGTCGGCTGGCAACAATCCATGAGTGTGCATGGCTCTTCCCAGCCAACCGGCATTGGAGACGGCAAATGTGGCCAGAGGCATTAAAATCAAAACCAGAGCGAGAAATGTTTTTTTGATCTCACGCACGCTTTTCAGGCTTAAAAAGCGCAGGATGAATCCCTGATTCATCATGTACAGGGCAAAGGTGTTGGCTACTCCATCCTGCCAAAATATTCCCACAAAATGAAATTCAGTGGGCTGGTTGAATTGGGCAAAAGGGAGTCTGTGAAGGAGGGGCAGCCCAGACCAGAATCCTTCCCAGCCGCCGAGAACCTTGAGTCCCAAGAAAAAAAGCACAAAACCAGCGATCAAGAGAATTATGCCTTGGACCAGGTCGGTCATGATGACCGAGGTCTGGCCTCCAGCTGTCACATATACAGCACAGATGGCCGCCACAACCACAGCAGACCAAAAGATATCGGTTCCGAGCAATGCGTTGAGAGCCACGCCCATTGTATAGAGGTTGATGCCTATGTACCCTATCATGTAAGCCAGGACGATTATGGTGGCCATCACAGCGGTGCGTTCATCAAACCTTTTCCTGAAGTAGTCGGGAACAGATCCGACCCTGGAAAAATAGATAATCGGAAGCCAGCCCAGCAATAAAAAGCTCATAACGATCCAGTCATTCAGATAAGCCATCGACGAGGACATTCCGTAGCGGAAACCAGCGGCAGAATATTTAATAAAGCTGTAGGAACCGACCACTGAGGCGACACAACTGAAGGTTATCAGCCACCAGGAAAAGCGCTGTCCCCCAAAAAAGAAATCCTTGGTGGATCGTGTGAAACGGGCGAATATGGCACCAAATCCGAATATCAGGATAAAATAAAAAATGACCACCCAGAAATCGAGCCGAGTTCCGACAATTGTAGTTTGTTCCATCTAAAACATCCCAACAGCCGAAAAATGCCAGAGAAGCTGAAATACCAGGTAAAAAAGAAATCCTCCTACCATGAAAAGCAAAACCCGCCGGTCTTCTTTTTTATGCCAGGAATAATCTTTAGTCCGCCAGGATATAAAAATTCCCACGAAAAAGATGATTCCTCCGATAGCGAATTGATAGATTAGTGACCAGAATGGCATTTTATTGTTTCACCAGCTGAAAACTTTCAATAAAGAAATAGGCTTTATGATTCGGGGACTATAATTCGGGGACAGTATACTCAATTACCGAATTAACTTAGATAAGTGAATGCGTATACTATCCCCAATTTGGATTTAACAAAGTATTTCATCTAGTCCTTTTTCATGTGTTTTTCAAACCAAGCCATCAAGTAAAGCTGTTGAAGAAGTCTATGGGAGGGCCGTCTCCAGCCATGATACTCACCAGGCATCCTCACCAGCAGCGTATCTTTCTTCAACATCTTCAGAGCTCGATAATATTCTTCGCTCTGGCCCATCGGAGTACGCAAATCCTCCTCTCCGGTCATGACCATGGTAGGAGTCTTTACATTGGCGACATAATGAAGTGGAGACCTGAGGGCATACTCCTCTGGGTCTTCCCAAGGATATTTTTTGAACTGCTTGTACCAACTCGATCCATCTGTGGTTCCCACAAAGGAATGCCAGTTGATCACAGGTCTCATGGACACAGCCGCTCTGAACTTATCTGGAGCCGTATGCCCCACAAGCCAGGCTGTAAGGACGCCTCCTCCACTTCCTCCGCAGACAAACAGGTTCTCCTCATCGATGAAACCTTTGGCAATCGCTGCATCGACTCCTGCTATCAAGTCCTCTCCGTCCTTACCTGGGTAAGAGAACTGGATACCATTGACAAAGTCCTGCCCGTAGCCAGTGCTTCCCCGCGGATTCATATACAGGACAGCATAGCCATTGGCTGCAAAATTCTGCCAGGGCCAATTGAATCTTACCGAGTACATGGCCCAAGGTCCGCCATGGATATAGAGAATCATCGGATATTTCTTTCCGGATTCAAATTCTGCTGGTTTGATCAACCATCCCTGCAGATCCAGTCCATCAGGAGATTTGAACCACAATTCTTCCACTTCTCCAAGTTTTACATCAGATAATACGTCTTGGTTCACATCCACAAGTTTGACGATTTTTTCAGGCTCATCAAGATTGAAGGTGATCAGATAATCGGGTGAATAAAAGGTTGATCGCGTGGCTGCCACCTGTCCATTGTCCGAAATACTCATACCTGATAGATAATGGGTGCCTTGTGTGACCTCGTCTATCTTTCCATCTGCTGAGACAAAATACACATTTGAGACACCTTTTTCGCGCATCAGATAATACACACCACTGCTGTCAGACGCCCATGTAACGTTTGAAGGAGAACTCGGAAGATTCCGAGCAAGTATGCGCTTGTCTCCTCCCCCTGCATCCATAAGATACAGATTGGAAAGATGGCTGGTGTAGTTCTTATCATCATATCCTGTGTAGGCTATCCAGTTTCCGCTAGGTGATGCAATTGGTCCTCTATCAGGCCCTTTTCGGTCGGTTAAGGTTTTAATTTCCAGTGTTTCAATATCCACAGAATAGATTTCTGAATCGCCGTGCAGATATTCAGCATCTGGCTTGCGGATGGCACTGAAAAAGATCCGTCCCCCGTCTGAAGACCATTGAGGATCGTTGTGAGAATAATCACCTGATGTGATCTGCTTAGGTGTGCCCCCCAACTCTGCATCGATAATAAAAATATGGGAGTAACCTTTAGGAACTGGCCCACGCCCATCCCTTCTCCAGCTCAGTCTATCGATGATGATGGCGGGATCAGCCCATTTAGCCCCCTTTGGCTTTTTGGAAAGTTTTACAGACAAAATGGGATCCGCATCTTCCAGGAATTGAGTGAAGGCGAGCTGCTTTCCATCTGGGGACCATCCAAGATTGCCCGGGCTGCGCTCGAGATGGGTGAGCTGCGCAACCTCTCTGGTATCGAGCCACAGCACATGTAAACGCGACCCTCTTCCCACAGGGAGACCAGACAGGAGAGGAATCTCTCCAGTTTCCATGAGTTAACTCTCGGACTCTTTCTCCTTTAACATCCACGATCCACAGGTTGCTTTGGTATCGATCGCTCATCTTATCCACCCAACCGCGGGTGAATAATATCATTTGTCCATCGGGTGAAATGTCTGGACTGCCAACCGTTTCCATCTCCATGAAGGTCTCCTGATCTAGCAGCTTATAATCCTTTTGCACCCCGAATGTCATACCCGAAGCGATGAATAAAAACAGAGCCATTAAAGCAATTGGTGAATAAATTTTTCGCATCATTACGCTCCTCTTAAATAGATTTTTAGGGAAAGATTTAAATTTTGAACGAAAAATTTCTTCTTTGTGATTCATCTCGCTAAATTTGATTGCCTCGATTTTAAACCTTACCTAACCCTTTTGTCTAGAGGACTGTTTTGATACTGTAAGAGAAAAATAAATTTCTTCGTCAAAATAACTGTCTTTTTGTTTGTCAATTTCAGTAAACTTATTGATGCAAACTGAAAGGATTTAGGTAGGAGGTTCTATGAATCGAAGACAATTTTTAAAGGCGACCGGCGCAGCCAGTGCTGTGGTAGGAAGTTTGGGCCTCGGATTCTACGGGTATGAGGCCGGAAAGGATCCTGAATCCTACACAGGCTGGGAAACCCATGAAGGAGCCCATCAAACCTTCAACAGAAAAAGATACGCATCTGATCACCCCCATTACATAAAAGTAGGCCCCACAAACAGACCCGATGCACGAACCGAAGTCATTTTTTACAGGCGCGGAGACTTCATGCGAAACTGGAAAGATGATGCAGGAATCGGAGGACTGCCTGAGCACCTCCGTGTGTACTACCAACAACATCCTGATGTCTTGGAGCAAGACCTTTACCACCTTAAGGAAGTTTTCCCAAAGATGAGAGAGGACTATAGAAAATACAGAAATAAATTCATTTTGGCTTCAGCTTGGTCGAATGCTATGGGAGCTGTCTCCCCAACCCCCATTAACCAACCGCCAGAAGAATCCGACTTTCCCAGAAGGAGTCGTTTTGGGGAACAAACAGAACCTCTGAAGATGAAGAACCCTCTGAAAACATCCAAGCTTATAAAAAAAATTGCACATGAGCTTGGATCAACGCTGGTGGGGATTGCTAAGCTCAATCCTGATTGGGTCTACTTGTACCCGATGAGAGGAAGGGGCTTTGAGCCAGACAAGCCTTTAAATATTCCAGAACATTGGAAATTCGCTATTGTCGTAGGAACACCCATGTCCTGGGATCCGATGTATGCTAACCCCAATTTTGGAACCTCTAACGATGCGTATTCTCGATCAAGAATTATCGCTTTCAGACTGGCCTCGTACATAAAACAGCTCGGCTATCCAGCCAGACCCCATACGCCAGGAACCTCCTATGACCTCATGGTGCCGCCGGTTGCCATCGACGCTGGACTCGGCGAGCAGGGACGCCACGGCGTTATGATCACACCCGAATTGGGATGTAACATTCGACCGGCTGTAGTCACTACCAATCTACCGCTTGTTCCAGATAAACCGATCGATATCGGAGTTCAAAGTTTTTGTAACACCTGCAAAATCTGTGCAGAAAATTGTCCCAGCGGAGCTATCCCCTTTGGCGATAGAGTAGAGGTCCGCGGCTACCTGAGATACAAGATCGACACAGCCAAATGCCACACCTTTTGGAACCAAAATTTGGGGAACATGGGCTGCCGGATATGTATTGCCGTATGTCCCTACACAAGGAAAGCCAACTGGCTCCACAAGGCTGCGCTCAATATTTCAGCTAACGATCCCACAGGGATTTCTCACAGCGTTCTAACCGGACTCCAAAAGCGCTTTTACCCAGGACCTAACCCTCAAAAATATTACAGTCCCTCGTTTGGCGGCGAAAATGCCTCCTACAGAAAACCGCCCTGGTGGCTGCGCGCTGAAGATTTCATCGAATTCTAGAGGAGAGCTGTCATGCATTTTTTTAACAGTGGTCTTTTTTGGTTCTTAGAAGGAATTTTCGCCTGTTTGACCATGATCGGGCTTAAGATATGGATGGAAGATTGCAGAATCCCCATGCCCTTCTGGAAATGGCTTCTGTTCGTGATCTGGGTGTTCTTCTTCGGATTCACAATTGCCTTTGTCGGAACAAACCTAGGTGAGAAAGAACAAAATGCAGCCCTTTTAGGAGGGACTATATTTGGTCTAATTTCGATCATTACTGCTGTAGGCTTGTGGCGAATTCTAAAAATCGGAAAAAAATAATCCTGCTAAAGTTTACCAAGCAATTCCATAGTCTTCGCCGTAGTTGCTCGATCCTCCCCAGAAAGTACCATATTTCCAGTCAAAGAATATGGCATTCATGGGACCTGAAGTATATTTGCTGTAGTCCAACCGGTATCCCATCTGTCTTAACTTTCCTCTAACCCAGGAAGGGACTTGTTCATTCAATCGAAGCCTTCCTGGAGAAGCAACATGTTGACCGAAAGAGCTGTGCATCTGATAGCTCACGATGTTAGCCGCTTCACAGGCTTGCTGGACATTCATACCAAACTCGACCATATTCAAGAAAAACTGAAGGCAGTTCTGATCTTGTGTGTCTCCTCCTTGAATAGAGAACGAAAGGTAAGGTTTCCCGTCTTTTAGAGCCATGCTCGGTGTCAGTGTGGCACGCGGCCTTTTTCCTGGCTCAACAACATTATAGGGATTTTTTGCTTCATCCAGCACAAAACTTTGCGCCCTCTGACTCAATCCAATCCCTGTCCGGCCTGCAATACAGACTGGAATCCATCCTCCGCTTGGAGTCACTGATACGACCCAACCTTCCTTATCCGCAGATTGGATGGATGTGGTTCCTGAAGCAAAGGCTTCCTCAATTCCAGCCCTTGTGTTGGAATCCTGCTCCGAGCTTCTCTTCCAGGCATCAAGCCAATTATCCACCAAATGGAGATACGGATTTCTCCTTCCTTCGAAGATATAAGGATCTCCAGGTTTAACATAAGGGGCGTTTTTTTCCCAGTCTATCAGCTTGATCCGTTCCTGGGCATATTTTTTAGAAAGCAATCCTTGGATCGGCTCTTCGGGAGCAAAGTATGGATCCCCATAATAGAAATCCCGATCTGCATAAGCCAAATTCATCACCTGATAGAGAGTGTGGATATAACGGGCGCTGTTGTAGCCCATGAATTGAAGATCGAAATTCTCCAACATGTTCAGCATTTGAAGAAGCACAGGTCCTTGAACCCAATGAGTGAGCTTGTAAACTTCAATTCCTTTATATTGGCATCCTCGAACAAACTCCTTGGCGATATCCCCCTTATAAAATCTGTCATAAGCCGCATAGATGGCTTGTTTTCGGTTCTTTCCCTCAGCCAAGGCTCTTTGTTCAGCTTCGACTAATTTCTTGAGTGTACTCAGAAGATCAGGCTGGTGCAAGATTTCTCCCGTACGGGGTGACTCATTTTCTTCACCTAAATGGGGAAGCAATACCTTTCTTGAATAGGGCCATTTTTTTATCCATTCCTTGTCTCGCTCTATTCGATCAGACAGATCGTTCTCAACCGGAAATCCATCAGCCATTTGGATGGAAGGTTCAAGGACTTCCTTGAGGCTCATACTTCCAAACTCAGCCAACATGACCATCAAACCTCCCGGCGTTCTTGGTGTCACAGCAGCTAATGGACCATATCTGGGCGGGAATTCTAAGTTCATATCTTTGAAAAACTCAGATGTCGCTCCCGTAGGAGCGACGCCTAAAGCGTTTATACCTATTACCTTTTTGGTGTGGGGATTGTAAATGAGGGCTTGTGTCTCCCCTCCCCAACTAAGGACATCATACATGGTACAAGTTGCTCCCAGCATAGCACAGGCAGCATCAACTGCATTCCCTTCTTTGGCAAAAATCAATGCGCCAGCTGTAGCTCCCAAAGGTTTTCCGGTTATCGCAACCCAATGACGGCCGTGAAGGACAGGTTTCTCTGTTCTTTGAGCTTTAATCCCGGACACAGTAAAAAGGAAGATTCCAAATATGAGGAATCCTATAGATTTCTTCAAATGAGATCTTGTTAGGGTTGACATTCTTTCTCCTTCATTCATAGTTTATCAATTTCCATTCAAACTACTTGGTGAGAATTGTCAAGAAAAGGGAAACAATTTATTAAAGATCAGGATCTTTCAATTCCCGCCTGAGCTCCATCAGCCTCCCACGGAGCTGCTCGACAACATCTTTAAAAGCTGGATTACCATAGAGGTTGTTCAACTCATGGGGATCGTTCTGAATATCATACAGCTCAAACTCCTCGGGATCTTCAAAATAATGGATATACTTCCAGCGTTTGGTGCGGATACCACGATTTTTCCGAACCATGTGAACGGCAGGGTACTCATAGTATTCATACAAGAATTCCGACCTCCAAAGTATGCTTTTTCCCTGTAAGAGTGATTTTATACTCTTTCCGTCCATATTTTCCGGTACAGGGACACCAGCAAGATCAAGAATAGTGGGAGCGATGTCCACGTTCAACACCATATCCTGGTTAAGGAGCCCTGGGCGGATCATCTTTGGATATTTCACAAGCAAGGGAATGCGAATGGAAGGTTCATACATCAGTCGCTTATCAAAGAAGTGGTGTTCGCCCAAGAAGAATCCATTATCACCGCTGTAAATAACAACTGTGTTTTTTTCAAATCCCAGATTCTCCAGCGCATCCAGAACTCGCCCCACATTCTCATCGACGCCCACGAGGGTTCGATAATAATTCTTAAGAAACGTATCCAAGTCTGGAACGTCATCAAAATCACCGATTTTCATGTCTGCATTCTTGACCGCATCGGGCCTTCCCTCGTAGGTATCGTTGAATGTTAAAGGCTCGGGCATCTTCGTGTCTTGGTAGAGATTCTCAAACCGCTCAGCTGGAAGCCAGCTTCTGTGGGGAGCTTTGTACCACAGAAGCAAACAGAAAGGCTTTTCATGGCCCTGCTCCAAGAACTTTATGGCATGGTCGGTCAGCACATCTGTCACGTGTCCTTCATACTCCTTAAAAGGTCCAAAATTTTCGCTGACGACTGGATTATGATATCTTCCTTGGCCCTCAAATCCGAAGGTGTAGTCGAAATCCCTGTCTTTGCCAAGATCTGTATTGTGCCATTTTCCGACAAAAGCTATCTCATATCCAGCTTCTTTCAGAATCTCAGGGAAGGTTCTTTGTTCTTGGGAGAGGGCTTCACCATTGCATTGAACGCCGTGATTGTGAACATATTTCCCCGTAAGAAAAGAAGCCCGACTAGGACCGCAAAGCGATGTCGTGACAAACATATTTTCAAACCGAACGCCTTGCTCGGCAATCTTATCCATGTTCGGAGTATGGAGTATCTCATTCCCCGCACAGCTCATGGCATCCCATCTCTGGTCATCTGTCAAGAAGAAAACAAAATCGGGCCTCTTCCCGTCTCCCTGGGTAAAAGAATTAAGGCCTAAGGAAAAGGTAGCCCCCAGCAAACCAGTTGAGGAATACTTGAGGAATTCTCTTCTTGAAATACATCCCATTTTAGCCTCCTTCCATACGCTTGGTACCGACGATTACTTCCTCGGACCTCGCAAAACTCTTGCCGGGAGGGTTATGACGGCTTTGAATAACTGAAATACCGCATCCACAGTGATACCGATTAGCCGGAACGGAATCAGAAGCAGCCACACGATCGGATAAAGAAGCAGAGCGATGACGGCAAGGGGCCAGCAGAAAACCAAAAGAATCAGCCAAAGAAGAAATTTCGTCATGCTTTCTATCCCTCTGCTATTTATTTAACACAAGGTATAGATAAAATTCCATCCAAATTTTTTCATTTATCTTGACTTAGACGAGAGGCCGAATGTAAAATTGCCAGTAAACCATGCAATTGCAGATCGGAATCATCCTCGTTATTATGGTGACAGCTTATGCTCTGGCTAAAGCAAATAAATTATCTGTTGAACTCAGTATGCTCGCTGCAGCCTTGGCTGGAGGCGTCGCAGGTGCCTTTATTCGAACCCCTCCTCTGGGGCAGTTAGCCAGGCATCTCATCGAGGGCTCCTTTACCTATTTGGATGTCATCCTGGTGTTCTCCACAGCAACAATTTTTATGGCATTGGTCAATGAATCAGGAGGAGTGAACTACGTCGTCAGAGCAACGATCAAATATTTCTACAACATCCGTATTCTTGCCCTTCTCTTTCTGATGATCATTATCCTTATACCAGGAGCCTTGACCGGAGCAGGAAGCGTTTCATTGCTGGTAGTGGGAGCACCCACAGCACTGGCTCTCAGTTATCTAGGCATTCCAAAGCGAAGAGTTGCCGCCATCGTGTTTATCGTGGCAGGCTTGAGTGCAGCCGCGCCTCCTGTCAATATCTGGGCCATGATCACCTGTGCCGGGACCGCCATCCCTTACGTTGGATTCGAATTACCCCTGGGTATCCCTGTCCTTATTTTGGGAACATTCACGGTCCTCACCCTGGGATGGAAAAAAGAAGGCGCGATGGATCGGGAGACCGTCCTGAAAGAGATGCCCGAGGTTCCTGCAAAAATGAGCTGGTGGCGAGTGCTACTGCCTTTCCTCGTCTTTTTTGGATTGGTCCTCGCCTATAGAATTTGGCCCTTTGATGTACCAATACTGGGATTACCCTTACAATTTTCTGCAGCTGCTCTTGTGGCTTGGCTCCTCAGTCCAAAAAGGATCAACATCCTCAAAATCTCTAGGGATACGATGAAACGTCTTCTCCCTTTATTGGCTACCATGGTGGTCGTAGGCATGCTCCAGCAGATTATGACTGTCACGGGTGTGCGGGGCATGCTCTCCTTCGCCGTCATCAGTACGCCCCTGACACTGCTTTTCATTTCCTTGGCTATCGTGATCCCGGTTTCAGAAGGCGTTCTAACCTACGGAGCAGCAGCAATCCTGGGCATCCCATTGATCTGGTTTTTCGATTCGATTGGGCTTCATGCCACAGTTGCTCTCTCTGGACTAAGCTTGCTGTGGCCTCTTGGTGACGGACTCCCCCCCACTGCACTGATAGGCAGACTCAGCGTGATGGTTTCCGAATATAAGGGAAGCTATTGGTCCTTTTTAAAGAGCACGTGGCTACCATGGATCGTGATAACCGTGGTGGGAATCCTAATGGTCGTCTTCAGTGCAAAGCTAGATTTCTTAGTCAAATGGAGCATGTGATATGGAGGCAGAAAGATGCCATTGATAATGATCCTTTACTATGCCATTTCTATTTACCTGATCGTGCTCCTTGTCTGGAATTATTTGAAGGAAAAAAAGAGTATCAACGATCTGGTTCTTTACCTGCTCGTTCTGCTTCCACTCATCTTGAGGATATTACGAGTAAAATGAATCAAGGAAAAAAATGCATCGTATTTTAACAATAAAAATACTGCTTGTTGCTGTTTTTACAGCAATAATGATTAACGGGGGTCTAGAGCTTTACAGACACCGGCATTTCCAGTTACCCATGGTAGCCGGGGCTGGCATCACAAAGGTCAAAAAATTGAGCGATTACTGCAGCGGACTCAAGGGCACGATGGCCGACACCTACGTGTTTTTCCTGGAAGGGAAAGAGCAAGGCGGAAAAATGCTGATCATGTCCAACACACATGCAAACGAGCCGGCGGCACTCTTGGCCAACCTTATCTTTTTGGAAAACGCAACAGTCGAGAAAGGAACTCTGATCCTTATCCCCCACTTTAACCACAGCGCCAGCCGCAACACACGACCAGGGGATGGCTATCCTCTATACTTTGAGATCCCCACAGGATGGGGCGGCAAGAAGTTCAGGATGGGGAACCGGGACGCTTCCTGGCTGGACCAGTGGCCAGATCCTGATGTCTATGTTCACTACCCCGATAGACAGCTCCTCTCCTTTATAGATACACGAAATACGAACCGCACTTGGCCAGGAAGGCCGGATGGACCACTGATGGAGAGAGTGACTTATGCTGCGATGCAGATCATCAGAGAGGAAAAGGTCGATGTCGCAGTGGACGTGCATGGTGCCGAGACCATGTTTCCCGTTACGAACTGTATCGTAGCCCCAGAAAAATCCATGAGAATCGCAACTATGACTTCTTTGACCGTGAAGGCACGGGAGAAATTCGATAATCATGTCGAACCTTCCCCGTCTGGCTTCAGAGGACTTTCCCACCGGGAGATAGGAGATTTTTCGGATGCCATGCCGTTCCTGTTGGAAGCTCCTATTCCGTTTCTCGACCAGCCTACAGGGCCAAAAACAGTTGAACTGCTTCTGGACGGAAAAGATCCCTTTTTACTGAGTCTCTCGAAGAAAGGGAAATTGTTCGTCCCCTATGACGAAACAGGCTGGCCGATGGATAAGCGGGTCGGTCAACATACTTCAGTCATACTGGAATTGATGCGGCAATTTACAAAAAAGTTTCCAGAGAAACCGATAGAACAAAAATGGCGTAGGCCACTATTATAATGATCCGGATAAAGCAGATAAGACAACCGTCTACCTTAATTAAAGCCAAAAACCAGAATATCGAGAATCGAACATGAAGAAACGAGAAAGAGGCGATGTCTCAAAGATACCTCTCTTTATATAAATCTTCATCAATAAGAGGAGGAGGATTGTGAAGAATAAAAAACTATTACTCATTATCAGCACCCTGTTTGTCGCATTTGCTTTGTTGGGCTTCCTGGCTTTTTCCCCTACAAAGGGAAAAACGAATACCTTTGAACTCTCCGATTACTCGCTGGATGGATGTACCGTTATCATAGTGGGAAAGGAGGCTTCGGTCGACGGATCGGTGATGACTACCCATACATGCGACTGTGGATTATGTGACTGGACCTGGCGGTATGTTCCAGCGGCTGATCATGAGCCTGGCTCCACACGAAAAATCTATCACATTAACCAGTTTCAAACATTCCCTCCGGCAGAGGGTCTGAAATGGGAGATCTACAAAAAAGACTTTACAGGAGTGGAAATACCCCAAGTTCCCCATACTTATGCCTATCTCCATGGAGCGTTCGGCTACATGAACGATCAACAGTTAGCCTTGGGCGAGTCGACGATTGGATGCCGAAGGGAAATGGGAAATCCCACTCCCTCTGCCACATTCGATATCACCATGCTGACGCTGCTGGTCATGGAGCAGTGCAAAACAGCCAGGGAAGCCGTCAAGCTGATGGGAACTTTAGGTGAGAAGTATGGCTACGGCTTCACTGATACTGGAGAGATGCTGGCCCTGGCTGATCCCGACGAAGTGTGGATCTTCGAGATTATGCCAGTGGGTCCTCTGTGGACGCCCAAGAGCGGAAAACCCGGAGCCATTTGGTGCGCCCAGAGAGTTCCGGACGATCATGTCAGCGTTTGTCCGAATGAATCTCGCATCGGGGAGATCGACCTGGATAATCCCGACTATTTCATGGCTTCACCGAATGTCATCTCCTACGCAGTCGAAAAAGGTTATTATGACCCAGATAGCGGAGAGCCATTTAATTGGAAAAAAGCTTACTCTCCAACAGAGGCGAGTGCTGCGAGTTCAAAGGGCTCCCGGGCACGTCTGTGGCGTTTTTTTGATCTTGTAGCTCCCTCTCAGAAGTACAGTCCTGAGACCCCCAACATGGAACTTCCTTTCTCCGTCAAACCAGAAGAGAAGCTTTCAGTGAAGGATGTTATGGATATGACGAGGGATAAATACGAGGGAACAGCCTTCGATCCTGCCCATGGCCTTCAGGGAGGAGCTTTTGCCAATCCGAATTGGCTTCCTTATGGATTTACAGTCGATAAGAAAAGGTACAACACTCCCCGAGTGATAGGTGTTAATCGGGCTGAATACGTGACCGTAACCCAGTGTCGAGGTTGGCTGCCCCCCACGATCGGAGGCAAGGTATGGCTGTGCTTCGGAGCCCAGGATACTTCCTGCTACATGCCGCTCTACGCAGGAATCACCCGAATCCCCCATTCTTTCGAAATCGGAGACCACTGGGTGTTCAACCGGGAATCGGCACGATGGGCGTTTGATTATGTCGACTTCCACACTCAAGTCGTCTACTCCCATGCCATACAGGATGTGCGGAAAGCACAGGAGAAATGGGAGGGAGATGCCCTGGCCAGAGTAGAGACAACAGATAAAGTAGCCCTGGAGCTGCATGAGAAAGATCCAGCACAGGCCATGGCGTTCTTGACCGAATACAGCAACAGTCATGCCAACGCCGTAGTGGACGCTTGGTGGAAGTTGGGTGATGATCTCCTGGTGAAGTATAACAAGCTGTGGATCTATGATGCCGAAAAGCGTGAGCGTAACCGTTTAGATCTTCCTGATTGGTATCTGAGAGAACTGATTAAATACAACCAACTCAAACCAGAAGAACCTAGGGAACAAAGGTGACCATTTCACCTCAAAACATAAATAAAAAAAATCAAGGTAAAAGGAGTAGCTCTTAAATGAAAATCAATAAGTTAAAGATAGTGATTCCCCTCTTTTCCAGTCTTTTGTTTTTAGCATCAGCCTCTAGCCTCGCCGAGACAGACATTCCGAAGGCAAATTTGCCCGTTCTTAATACTTCGGCAGGACAGAGTGCAGATGTGGAAACCCTGAATGTCATCTGTGAAGAAGCTGGAGTGAAATATGACTATTGTGATGTGCCGACTGTGGAACTGGTCGGAGCAGGAGTCGGCCTGGCCGATAAGGAGTCGGGTCCGGGATTTCATGTCGAAGTGAATACAGATCTTGTGACATATCCCAAAGGCACGCCCTACAAAACCATCATCTTTGCCATAGGTGCTAGCCTGAAAGGAATGGGTGCTTCGGGCTTGACCGTGGATGATGAAGTCAACCGCTTGAAAAAGATCATTGACCACTGCAAGGAGAAAAATATCTTTATCATTGCTGTCCACGCCGCAGGCTCATCTGGGAGAGGAGCGCCAGGCAGTGACAATGAACGCATGATCGACGCGGTGGCTCCCTTTGCTAACTATATTATCGTGGTAGCTGATAGCAATAAAGATGGACGGTTCACGACCATTGCTCAAGATAAAGGGATCCCACTCACCCAAGTAGAATACGCCCTCGAGATTGTGGATACCATCAAGCAAGTTTTCGAATAAGCCATATTAACTCACTTTTTTCTTGGCTTCGAGATACACATTCGCATAGGGAATGACCTCTTTAATCCTTCCCTCGATATCATGGTTAACTCTTTCTAAATCAGCCACTGTCATATCATCCTTGTAATCGATTTCCAGCGCCACCAGCACCTCATCTGAGCTGAGATGCATGGTTCTCAGGTTCAAAACCTCATCAATCTCTTCAAAGGACTTGATTGCCTCTAAGATTTTTCTTCTCTTATAAGAAGTTACAGCCTCCCCTACCAGAAGCATTCTGGTCTCAAAAGCTAAAAACAAGGCAAAAATCATAAGAAAAGCTCCGATGACGACCGAGGCAATAGCATCGATTATCAAGATGCGGGTGAAATGAACAAGAGCAATGGCCAGTCCAGCTATTAAAACTCCTGTGATAGCTAAGGAATCTTCGATAAACACGGTGAGGTTGGTAGGATCCTTGCTCTTCTTGAGTGTCTCAAGAAATGATCTATGTTCCTCCCGTCGCATCTCCTCTTTTATGTTAAGAATGGCAAGTCTGAAAGAGACGCTCTCAAAGGCTATTGCCACAGCGATCGCAAGATAATTCAGCCAGATGTGCTTGATGGGTTCAGGATGCAGGAATTTATGGTATCCCTCTATGATGGACAGAATTCCGGCGATTCCAAACAGGATGACGGCCACAACAAACGACCAGAAAAATTGTTCTTTCCCATGCCCGAATGGATGTTCCTTATCTGCAGGTTTTTTACTGGCTTTCAAACCATAAAGGAGCAGAACCTGATTTAAAGTATCAGAAACCGAATGGTAAGCTTCGGCGAGCATAGAAGATGAACCGCTGAACAGGGCCGCAACAAATTTGAATAGGGCAATCCCTAGATTTCCAAATAGAGCCGCCAAAACCACTTTTTTGCTTTGATGGTGCACAAGTCTATCTCTTGAAATCTCTTTTATGCATTTTTATCGCATTTTGCATTCATTAGCAATTCTTTTCCTTTTTTTAATATTTCATTTCTCAGGCATTCGATTCCAAATTTCTAGCAGTGGCTTTGATAACTTCGAATGCATTCTCTACCTCTTGCATGTGCGTCCGGAAGCCAAGAATGCAAATCCGAATGGCAAATTCCCCATTCAACCGGGTAGACGAAAGATAGAGTTTCCTGGTCGCGACCAGAGCTTTCAGCAACTGCCGATTGAATTTGTCCACATCTCCCTTTTTCGGATGATAGCGGAGAGCAAAAGCAGAGAGTTCAGGAACAGATAAACATTCAAAACTTGGTTCCTCTAGGAAGCGCTGATAAATCCATTGTGTCAAACGAATTTTCTCTCCAAGGTTTTCCCGGAAAGCCTGGACACCAAAAAATTTGAGTGGAAGCCATACGCGTAATCCTCTGAATGAGCGGGATAGTTCAGGAGAATGATCTGAGGCATCTAACTCTCCCTCGGGCACTGGATGGTCCTGGATGTAATCAGCGGTCATAACATGTGCCCGCCTCAGGAGCTCCCCTTGCTTTACGAGAAGACTTCCTGTGCCATAGGGAACAAAAAGCCCTTTGTGAGGATCGAGCACAACTGAATCTGAGTTCTCGATTCCCCTGAGTGCTTTTTTGCCTTTTTCACAGAGATTGAAGAAGCCTCCATAGGCTGCATCGATGTGATACCAGAGTTCATATCTTTTTGCGAGTTCACTCAGTTCAATAAGAGGATCCACGGCTCCTGTATTCGTTGTCCCTGCGTTCCCTACCAACATGAAGGGCTTCAAGCCCTTGTCAAGATCATTCGTAATAGCCTTTTCAAATTCTTCAGGAATAGCACGGAAATTCCCATCAACCTTCAACATCCTTATATTTCTCTTCGGGATTCCAGCCAACTCAGCAACCTTCATCACACAATGATGGGTCTGGTTAGACATATAAATTGTCCCAGAGCAGAGATCCTCACCAAGAAGATGTTTTCTTGCTGTGACAATGGCACTGAAATTGGCAAGTGAGCCGCCAGAGGTTAAAATCCCACGGGTTGAATCAGGATACCCCATCCACTGGCTAAACCAGTTCAAAACGGCATGCTCCAAACGGGCACAAGCCGGTGCCGCAAACCATACGCCCACATATCGATTCGTCGCTGCACCGATGAAATCAGCAATCGCAGAGGGATACAGACCACCTCCTGGTATGTACCCCATAAAAGAGGGATGGGGATGAGTAATAGAGGCAGGGATAACCTTCTTCATTAAAAAATCGATAAGGTGCTCAAATTCACATCCGTTCTCAGGCGGCGGATCCAATAGTGAATCGGCAACTTGAGGATATCTATCCAGGTTCGAACAGGGGGCACTCGGCAAGCTCTTGATATGATCGATGATGGCTTCTAAAGCCACCTCCCCCATTCGACGCATTTTTTCAGGAGAAAGCTCCAAATTCGTAACTTTCATGGTTGGTCTTTCCTCTTTCCTTAAATTAGCCTGAATTATTCATGCCAGTTCTCAGGCTCACTATGATATACCAAAAACGCTCATAAAAGGAATAAAATGAGATTTCGATTGGATTAAGAGGACGGACTTGTAATAGAATACCAATAAAATGGAGGGAAATGATGTCAGTAGTTGATATAAAATGGACTTCAGTTTATTGCATTCTTCTTGCCGCGATTCTTTTCTTCTCCTTTTCTCATCAAGGATTTGTTCCAGAGGCTGTCTCCCGCGCCAAATACCTGGATTATGCGCAGAAGGCGGCGGATTGGACTTGGCAGAATTACGATGAAATGATCAAGCGTTGGAAAGAAGCCTTCGATCCTGATAATGTTTTTGGCTATCGTCCACCTGGTGGGCTGCTGGAGATGGCCGTCATCTATGCCTACTTGAATGGAAAAGAAAACAAGCCAGAATATGCCAATCGAGCAAAAAAGATCCTGCTCACTTATGCCGATTTTCGATCCGCATACCCTGAATGGGCCAGAGAGAAGCGCCCAGACTACGAGGAGAGTGTACCCGTGTTGCCTGATTTTTTTACTGTGATGCGATTTATCAGGGCCTACGATTTGCTGAAAAAATCTGGCGGTTTCAACATGAAAGAAGACCAAAAAATCCAAAAAGATATTGCTGACAGTATGGATTACCTCCTTCGAACACAGGAATGGGGACCGATGAATCGCACTGCACTTAGGGCTGAGTCTCTGGCCTGGGCTGTAAGGGCTCTCCCCGATCATCCAAATGTCAAGGAATGGGAGATGCAAAGAAAGGCTCTTGGAGATGACAACTGGGGGAACTGGCAGATCGAGGATGCCACCATTTATCATGGAGTCTGGCTGTATGCACTTTTAGGATATGCTGACGCTATGGGAAAATTAGGGAAACTCTTGGATACACCTGAGATGTACTATTACGCCCATTATTTCCTCCATCTGATGTGTCCGGCTGGAATGATTCCAGATTTTGGAGATGCCAACTGGCTGGCGAACTGGCCTCGATTCCTTGTGTTTTTCGAGGCCTCAGCTAAACACCATAAAGACCCTCGGATGAAATGGGCGGCTGCTACAATCGCCCGCAAATTCATCGATTTCAATGCCCCAACAAATATCGGTCTCGCATATAATTTTCTGGATTGTTATCTCTGGGGAAGCGACGACATTGAAGCTCACCCTCCTGAGATTCGAACCCAAGAAGTGATGGAGGATGTCCAAGGAAAAAAGATTGTTTTCCGAAACGGTTGGGATCCCAGCTCTACATACCTTCTTCTCAACTACAGGGATGAAGGAGACGGTGGATTAAACTTCAGGGATTACTTGAGAGATACTATTCCGGTGGAGGAAGAAAAAATGACCCATGGGCATGCAGACGAAAACAGCATTGTTCTGCTTATGTCGGGAGGTTCGGTTCTTCTCCATGATGGGGGCTACCGTGACTACATGCCCAGCGGACCATTCGGTGCCTACCGTCAAGATTACTTTCACAATCGTCTTTGTGTTAGACCCGAAAAAATCTGGATGGGACAAAAGAAGGGGGAATATCGCTACAGTGTTCGGGATGCCATCACCGGACAGAGCGTCCTCGATTTTTTACATAACGCCGGTTCCTATCGAAATGTCCACACAAGGAAAGTGGATTTTCTGAGCCTGGACGACTTCGATTACAGCCGCACACGGCTTATTGACGAGGGTTTGGGCTATGAGTGGGATCGAGTGGTTGTTTATATCAAGGAACCCGAATTTTTCGTCGTCTTTGATATCTTTAAGTCGCACACTGAGGAATATTATACCCTGTCCAATCTTTGGCACACTCGGAAAATCGTTGCCACCGGTGAACACTGGTTTGATACGGTCTATGATAAAATCCAAAACCATACCCTTTCAACCAATAAACATCTGTTACTCATCTTTCCCATGACTCATTTCAGGTTGGAAGGAACAGAGCCAGAAAAACGTCATTACCAGGAAGAAATCGTGATCCATCAAACCACAGCTCAGCATTTTGAACTTGGGGAAACCGTTGGCATGATCACCCTGCTTATTCCGCACTCCTCAGAAGAACATCCGCAAAAGTGGTTAGATAAAATCAATCTTCTCAGTACCCAACCCAGCCGGAAAGGGATGGGAATAGAGATGAGGACAGGAGACCGGAACATTGTGGTAGGAGTGAAAAACGATCTACGAATGGATATCGCCCGCGACTGGCGACGCCCCCGCTACACCTATGAAGCAGGTAAAATCAACTTTGGAAAATTCGAAACCAATGGAGATTTACTACTCGCTTCCATCAAGGATGGAAAACTCTCCTACACTATTGTCAATCTAACAAAGGCCACCTACAACAATCGATTGCTCTTCGAAGCGAAAACTTCCTACTATGGATTAGCCTTCGATGCCAGCCCGGACAAAGGCGGAATCGGGAAACTCCGGTATTGGCATGATGAAGTGTCATTAAAATGAGCTGGGCTAGAAATTAAAGAGCTTGTCCCCCAACTTTCTCTGGTCCTCATTCCATCGTCTGATCAAAGAGGGCTTTTCCTCTTCGAAAACCCGGACAATACTCTCAAAATATTCCTCGCATTCTTTAATGTTCATATGAATTGTCTTGTTTACGAATGAAAGGATGCGGGAATGGTAAAAAGGAATCATGGATTCAATGATGAGTTCTTTCGGAATTTCATTGTTCCTGTAAGCGATGGCGTAATTGAAAAGGATTCGGGCCCATAAATCGCTTTGGTAATAAAATTTCTCCTGAGAGAACTGTTTGGTTTCGTTGATTCCTTCCCACTCCGGCATGGGTAGTATTTTTTCCCAAATATTTCCATACCTATCAAAACCGGAGATAAAGCTTTTATATAAAGCTTCTAGGTCTACAGAGACAGGAGGAGGATTATCCACACTTCCAAGACCAAAACCAAAAATACTGCTCGGCCAGCTTTCCGATGTATCTTTCCAAAAATACTCAAAATCAATCATCAGCTCAAAAAAAGTCATCATAACCTGTTTAAACATCGGCCCCAGATGTTTGGCAGGATCTTTTGTTCGATGAGATTTGGGTGACCCCAGATAAGTCTGGCACACCTTGAATCTTCGAGCGATGGCAATCGTTGTCATCCAGATATCAATCCCAAAATGAGCCACATTTTCACTCCAAGTTTTTTCTGATAAAAAGGCCTGGGCTAAACGTCTGGAGAATCCAAAATCCCCCCCTATCGGCTGCCTCACCCTGAGCCCATAAAGAGTCCTAAGAAGGGGATAAGCAATGTGATTGGTGATCGAGCCGTCGTATTTATGGCGAACATATATGGGCGTGACATAATTGAAACCTCCAAACAGGGGTTCTCCCAGATATTGAATCCATTGAGGAGTTATACTTTTGAGATCGGCATCCACAACAACAGCAGCTTTAGCATTGAGTTCGACGACCGCTTCGAACAGGTTCTTCAGATTATTCCCCTTCCCTCTCACTCCCTCGGGAGTTGAAATGTATATCTTGGGAACCTCTGTCGTTGTGTTCAGGAATGCTTCCTTGGTCCCATCCAGAGAATTGTTATCAACATTGATGATCACAGACTCTTTATCTGGAAAGTATCTTTTTAATCCCAATCCGGCCATTTCAGTGGGATAAGCAATAGATGCTGCTTCATTGTACGAAGGAATCCCGACGATAAGTTCAGCCTGTTTTACCCGTTCCGGGTTTTCGATCCAAACGCCCATTCTATCCTCTCTCACCTATCTATTCAGAAATTTTGTTGTCGTTTTTGTATGACTTCTCTGTTCAATTCACAGGCTTCCGTTAAAAGAGCATTTAAATGATCCAATATTATCCTGACCTTAATATTTGAAAGCCTTCTTTTGCCCGATTGCTGCGCTTGAAAATGTTTCCTCAACAGGACAGTAATCTCATCTTCGGTCATCCATCCTCGAAGATATTCGTCCTTTAGAAGCTCCTGCTGCAGATCTTTAAACTCTTGGCTCACTGCCAATATTCGGAATTCATCGAGTAACTGGTCTCTCCATTTTAAGTAGTCATCGGAGACATAAGAAGAGGATGGACCGAGAAGCTTTTTTGCACTCTCCAGCGTTTCCTTATAGAGGCTGTTTGCCTCATGAAGGATATCTACTGCTCGATCATATTCCTCTGTACTGAAGGCAATATCTTCCTTCAATAATTCCTTGAATAGGTAGATCGACTTGAGGACGCACTCCCAGCACTTAGTCGCATTCTTGTAGAGGATATTCTGTATTATGTGCTGCATGATCGTTTCTTTCTAACCATTCGGCTATAGTCCTTCTCAACCGGATTCCCTTTGAGCAGTATCTTTCCCATTGAGATGCCATTATATAAAATTATTCCCACTCTCACAACACAATGTAAGCATCCTTATTTCCGGGATAAAAATGGTTTTTGGGGATGGTTGAAGCGACCATTGAAGATTAGCATTCACGAATCGTTCTTCGAGAGAATCCGACAAAGTCGGACGGCGAGGATGTATTGAGCACGACTTTGCTCTAGGATTAGAGTTCCGGACAAACACGGGAACAGAGGATCGAGTTGGAAGAGCGGTGAGGGAAGGCGAAAAAAGTCTTCACGTGAGCGAAACCATTCCTAAAAGCTTATATAAAGCCTTTTGATATCACGGAAAAGAGGATGCTTCTCAACACAATCGATTCCAACCCTAATTTTTTGACTTCGTATTTTAAGCTGTTATAAGATTTCTGATTGAAGAACCGATTATTCATGGAGGAGCGATGCACAAAAAAAGAATCTTTGTATCATTCATTCTGCTTTCCGTCTTTACTCTATCCTCAGTCTACTCCGAGAATGTTATCACCAGTCCTAAGGAAGAGTTGGGATTCAACATTGGAGATGATTATTGTTTAGCTAATTACACCCAGTTATCCACATACTGGACGAAAATCGCTGAAGAAAGTGACCGCATGGTTCTCGAACGAATCGGAACCACAGCAGAAGGCCGTCCGATTTTCATGGCCATCATCACCTCGCCCGATAATCATTCCCAGCTCGATCACTTCAAATTCATATCAAAGAGATTGGCATTGGCAGAAGGCCTTAGCGACCTTCAGGCAATAGAACTCGCCGAACAAGGCAGAGCCATCGTCTGGATCGATGGGGGGTTGCACGGCAGCGAAGTTTTAGGAGCTCAACAACTGATCGAACTCGTCTATCAGATGGTCAATCGCAGCGATCCCGAGACTCTTCGAATCCTGGAAGATGTTATTCTCCTGGCCGTATGTTCCAATCCCGATGGCATGGAATTGGTATCCAACTGGTACATGCGGGAACCTGAAGCAGACAAACGCTCGACGAGGAACCTTCCCAGGCTCTGAAACCGAAGCCATCAACCGGATCCTTTACAGGGAGTGGTTCCCCCAAATCGTTTACAACCACCACCAGACTGGGCCTTCTGGTTGTGTACTTTTTGCTCCTCCTTTTCGGGATCCCTTTAACTACTGTTACGATCCTCTCATCCCTGTGCAAATCCAGTTCATAGGAGCAGCCATGCACACCCGATTTGTCGCAGAAGAAAAGCCTGGTGCAACAATGCGATCAGGTGCAGGGTACTCGATTTGGTGGAATGGCGGCCTACGCACGACAGTCTATTTCCACAATATGATAGGAATTCTTACAGAAACCATAGGTCATCCGACTCCGATGGAAATTCCATTCCTTCCCCAGAGGCAACTCCCTGAAAACGATCTCCCCTATCCAGTGGCTCCTCAAAAATGGCACTTCCGCCAATCCGTGGAGTATTCCATCACTGCAGATAAAGCTATTCTCGACCTCGCCTCAAAACATCGGAAGGAGTTTTTGTTCAACATCTACCGCATGGGTAAGAATTCCATCGAGCGTGGACTCCGTGATCACTGGACAATCCATCCAGAACGCATTCAAGCTGTGGAAGAGAAAATCAGACTGGATAAAGCCGAGATGACTGGTTCGGGCCGATCGCGAGGCTACCCCCTCGAGTATTATGAATTGCTCCGCGAACCTGCCCATCGAGATCCCAGAGGCTATATACTCCCATCCACCCAGCCAGATTTTTTGACCGTTCAAAAATTTGTGAATGTCCTGATAAAGAATGGGATAACTGTCCTCAAAGCCATCTGCGATTTTGAGGTCGAGGGAAAATCCTATCCTACGGGATCCTATGTGATAAAGACCTCCCAAGCCTTCCGGCCCCATATCTTATCCATGTTCGAACCTCAAGACTATCCTGATAATATACCCTGCCCAGGAGGACCACCCGTTCCCACCTATGACATGGCCGGTTGGACCCTGGCCTATCAGATGGGTGTTCATTTCGACCGTATTCTTGATGGTTTTGATGGTCCCTTCGAAAACATTGAAGGGATTGTTGAAAAGCAACCTGGAAGGATAACGAAAAGCGAGGGAGCAGTCGGTTATCTCTTAGATCACAGGATAAATGATGCCTTTATAGCCACCAACAGGCTTTTGCGAAGCAAAGAAGAGGTCTATTGGCTCAGGCAGCCACTTAGGATCAATGATAGGATATTTCCCCCTGGTACGATCTACATTCCAGAGAAGCCTTCGACTGAAGAAATATTGAAGAGGATGAGCGAAGAGCTGGGATTGAACTTTGAGGGAATTCCCTCTAAGCCCACAGGGGAACTCTTCCAGCTCCGTCCAATTCGCATAGGTCTCTGGGACCGCTACGGAGGCTCCATGGATTCAGGATGGGTTAGGTGGCTTTTCGAACAGTTCGAGTTCCCATTTGAAGTTGTATATCCCCAGACACTGGACGCAGGTGACCTCGCAAAGAAGTACGATGTCCTGGTTTTTGTCAACGGGGCCATTCCCCAGGTTAACGCCCAAAATGACCAGAGTCCTCGATGGTTTTCCCTGCCCAAACCTGAGGATGTACCAGCAGAATTTCATGGTCGAATGGGACATGTTACAGCCGAAAAGACAGTGCCTCAACTGCTCCAATTTTTAAAAGATGGCGGAACTTTATTGGCCATCGGAAGTTCGACGAATATCGCTTTCCATGCAGGACTTCCAATAAGAAATGCCCTTGTCGAAAGACTCCAGGACGGAACCGATAAACCCCTTTCCAGAGCTCAGATTTTTATACCTGGTTCTATTCTCCGCGTTAGAGCAGACACCAATAATCCCCTTGCGTACGGGATGTCTGAGGAAGTGGATGTTATCTTCAATCGGAGCCCAGTGTTTGACCTTGAGCCAGAGGCAGGACTCAGTGGAATCCGTCCAATAGCCTGGTTTGACACCAAAACGCCCCTAAGAAGCGGCTGGGGCTGGGGACAGCATTATCTGGAAGGAGGGATAGCTATCATCGAAGCTAACGTAGGACAGGGGAAACTCTTGCTTTACGGCCCGGAAGTGACATTTCGTGGTCAGCCCCACGGGTCCTTTAAATTCTTCTTCAACGGGCTCTATTATGGACCTTCCAAGGTGGCAGGATTAAAATAAAACGTCCATTTCTCTCAAGAGGTCATCGACTTTACTATACTTCTGCATGATCCAAAGTACATAACGAATATCCACAGCGATAGACCGGCTGTAGTCTTTGTTCCATCTATAATCGTTGATCGTTGCCTCGTAGGCTCTGTCAAAATTAACACCCACCAGCTCTCCCTTTGCATTGAGAACCGGACTGCCTGAATTTCCGCCTGTAGTATCGGCATCATATAAAATGCATACCGGCACACTCTTGAGTTGAGGATGCTGAAATTGACCAAACTCTTTTGCCTTGTGAAGTTCCACAAGCTCTGCGGGAGTATCAAAGGGTTCTTCGCCCGTGGTTTTTTCCACAACTCCATCTAACGTCGTTATGGGTCCAAAATAGACTGCATCTCTTGGATGATATCCCCGGATTCGGCCGAAAGTCAGACGAAGAGTGCGGTTGGCATCAGGAACAAAATCCTGCTGGAGAAACTCCTTTTTGACGTCAATCAGACGAGCGTAGAGCTCTGCTAAAGCCCCTGCACGAGCATCTCGGATTTCTTTGAGTTTTTGGTAGGTAGGATACAGAGCTGCAGCCAATTCGATGAAGGGATCGTTCATATCTTCCAGGTCTGAGGTGGACATTTGAAGCGCATTCATCAAAAAATCCCTTTGACTGAGTTTTGAATGGCTGTAGGTTTCGGAAATAAATTTATCTATTTTCTTTTCCAGATCTTCTCCTCCGAAAATTGTCTTAAGTGCGGGAATGCGGTATTCTTCGGGGAGTCCTACCGCGCGGGTGAGCAATTCTTTAAAAATGACTCGGTCTGTAGGTTCATAATAATTTCTAAAAGAGAGTTCCAATCTTTGCTTCGTTAGAGCAAAATTGCGGTCCATGTATGCCGATTCTCTTTCTAAATCTTCTTTTTGCCTCTCGATCGAAGCCTCATACACAGTATACCCAAAAGATATCATATCAACGCTTCTTCGAAGATAATCCAATACGAGCTCATACTCTGCTCTTTGACGAATATCCTTGTAGATATCAGCGATCTTTTCCAGAATGTCTCCATACTTCGTCTTTCGTTCCTCATCTGTCTGGATGAACCACTGCAGCTCTTTTTCTTCTTGACGTTTCATATCCACCATACGAATCCTCTTCATTCCCAGGAGCTTTCCCCGATAGTTCTTCATAGTGTTTGAAAGCCCTCTGATGCGGGAGAGATGCTTCAAGGCAATTGCTCGATCCTTCTCTCCCATCTTTTCCATCACAGAAATCTGCCAGGCATACCAATCTGCTACCCATGGCATTCGGACATCTTCCTCATAAGCTAAGAAATGGGAAGTCCTATGGCGGTAGGTTCTACCCGGATATCCGAGAAGGAAAATAAAATCCCCTTCGTCCGCACCTTTTGGATTTACTTTTAAATATTTTTTGGGGTGATAAGGAATATTCTCATTCGAATATTCAGCAGGAGTCCCATCAGGCGCTACATATGCCCTCAAGAAAGAAAAATCTCCTGTATGACGTGGCCACATCCAATTGTCTACCTCCCCCCCGAAGTTTCCTATGGAACGGGGAGGAACATAAACCAAACGAATATCCTTCAAATAGGTATACATAAAAAGAACATACGTTTTTCCGCTGAACATTTCAGCCACTTCAGCACGCTTTCCCGGATTTATCCTCTCTGCTTCAGCCACGATCTCTTTCATCTTTCGTTCTACGGCTTTGGTCCGTTCGCCAAAGTCCATTCCTTCTTTGAGAACACTCAGAATCTCACCGGAAACATCCCGGTAAGAATCTGTAATGCGCGCGGTCAAGCCTTTTGCTGGTATTTCCTGTGACCGACTCTGAGCTTTAAATCCCTGCTGGATGTAATCCTTTTCTTTGGTGCTCACAGCTTGTACAGACCCATAAGCCACATGATGATTGGTAATAATGAGGCCATCCTCTGAGACAAAAGAGCCTGTAGCCCCGACTTGCACCACGGCTTGGATAAGGCTGAGCTTATTCGGACTGAAGATATCTTCTGTCCCGATCTCCAGACCCTTTTCCTGAAGGCCAAGTTTGTGTATTCCACTTATGGGCCACATGCCTTCATCCGCAGAAATTTGAATCCGGAGAAAAATAAGGGCGGTTACCAAGACAGCTGCTAGATACATATATTTCTTCATGCTCTTCTCCTTTTTAGACTGAACCGGTCATGAAAACTGTCTTTCGTTATTATGGCTACGTTTTATCTGTAAATAACAGGTTTTTTTTCAGATTTGTTAAACCTATTTGTTCGCTGAATTTTATTTTCCAACCCATGATAAATCCGGACAAATCATCTTCATTTCATTAGGCATTCTTATGCTTCTGGGCTTTCCTGGAATCAGTTTGCGAAGTAACCCTGGCGGTGGATTACCTTATAATCTTTTTCCTTAATTCTGACGGAAATCTCTTTGAACTTTCCGTCTTTTTCATACTTCTGAGGAGAATAATACAGGAGATAATAGTTTTCTGAGGCATCAACAGCTTTTTTGAACGAAGCCACAGCATTGGCTGAACTGTCTATGAATCCTCCAGTTGCCTCAGCCATTTCCCTAAAAGCACCATATATATCTTCGGATCTCTCCTGAAAATACACTCCTTGTACGTGCTTAATGGGAGGCGTAAGAAATAAAAAATGGATAGAAATAGAGGAATCCGCAAATATCTGCTTGACAAGATCCACGTCGAATGAAATCTCTCTGTAAGATGCTTCAAAGAGGCGATTAAGTTCACGGAGAATGTGAGGCTGATCCTGATACTGAGCAATATATTTATCAATAATGGATGGCTCTATTTGGGGGATGTACTCCCTCTGATAAATTAGAAAGACATACTTTTGTCCATCTTTATTCCTCAAGATTTCTGCAAAATCCAAAAGTTTCTGCTGATCCACTCGCCTGAGCTTCTCTACTCTATCCAGAATAGTCTGATATTTCATGAGTTGCTTTTCGAGCGGCATCCAATCATATGCGCCCGATACAAACTCATCCATCTGCTGCGAACTGGCGCCTAACAATTCTAGCTCTGCAGCAGACAAAGACTTGGCAAGTCCGATAAGCTCTTGGATCGCTCCCCTGTATTCTGCATTTCCCACCATAGCTTCTCTGCGCAAAAGTTCTTTGAGCTGTCCAGACATTGCCTGCCTTGTCTGATACTCCATCACTCTGTTGCGCATCATGTAAGTTTCCATGGGAGTAACAACGATAAGATTATCCCCTGGCACTAAAACATGTTCATGGAAGTAATCTATCGCCTCCCCAATTTTTGGAGTATATTCAGATATCTCAAAAAAAAGAAAAAAGTTCCTGGATGTGGCAGGAGAAAATCTCCTTTTCTCCTCGCTTCGCTCGACGGTTTTCTTTTTGACCAGATAGACAGCCTCGATCTTTTGAGCTATACCATCTTCAAAGATTTCAAAATCATCAATAGTCAGGTTTTCTACAAAATTTCCGCCTTGAAAAACCCTGACAGGAACTTCAATGTTGATGACGATAGATTCTTCTGTCATTTGTTGAGGAAAGACAGTAAGGGTTAGCAAAAATACACAAAAAAAGAGGATCAAATGTTTCAATTTATCCTCCTGCATGTATCATTAGCACAGAATCAAGGAGAAGTCAAAGAGCATCTCCGACCAGCAAGCACCCTGATAAGGGCATGCTTCGCTAAGACTATTAAGGAAAGGATCGGACTTCTTGCTTCAATGCTCTAATAGTGGGTCATCTCTGATGGCGACAAAACCATTGAATGTTTTGTCATCAACTATAAACTTCAGAGCATATGTTCCCGCTTCAGCTTCTGGCCCCTGAAGAGGTGGCACAAAGAAGTCTCTCCCCCACGCATAATCCCTGAACTCATCCATGATTTTTTCTCTGATTTGATTGAATTCTTCGGTTGTTTGAGCCCGCTTGAATTCCTGATAGAGCTGGTCTGACCTTTCCATTTGCTCATTTTTTAGGCGCTTTTTTAATTCGTTGAATACATTTTCCATACGCTTCATGAAATTATCCTTCTGTTGCTTGGAAGGCTCGAAATGCATGTCCCATCTGTAACGACCGAGTCCGGCTGTGTCATCGAGTATTACAGTTCTTTTCATCGATAGAGTGAGATCGCTGATTTCAAGGATTGGTTTTTTTCGAGGTTTAATCCTCAGATAGTAATTGATGGAGGCCGTGTTTTGGATTCGAGAGGGAGAATTGTCCGGTTCCACTTGAGACATGGAGAATGGGTTTCGGCCGATAAACAATTGGTGACCTCGGGTTGCTCCCCGGCTAATTCCCGCCCATCTGGTGGCCACTGGATTCTCGAATAAGTATACCTCTGATTGTATCACCTCTTCAGAAAGCTGCTGCAGGGGAGTTATATCATCCAAAATCCATACTCCTCGGCCGTGTGTTCCTGCGATCAAATCTCCTGCCTTAGGATGAATCAGAAGATCATGAACAGCCACCGTAGGAAGGCCATTCATGAGATCTGTCCAGATTTTCCCGCTGTCAATCGAGACAAAAACTCCGAATTCTGTTCCCACAAAGAGTAAATTTTTGTTTTTTATATCCTCCCGTACTACATATGTACAGTGTCCGTCAGGAAGATTGCTTGTCAAATTTTTCCAGGTTCGACCACAGTCTTCCGTTTTTAGAACATAAGGCATGAACACATCACTCCTGTGCCCATCAAAAGTCACATAGCATACACCTTTATCAAAATGTGAAGCCTCGACTCTACTGACCCATAGGTCCTTCGGGATATCGGAAATGTTGGCTCCGACATTGGTCCAGGTCACACCATCGTCCAGAGTCACATGTATGTTTCCATCATCTGTGCCTACCCAGATCAATCCAGGCATAAGAGGTGATTCGGAGATTGTTATGATAGTGCAATGGGTTTCTGCTCCGGTGACATCCCGAGTCAAGCCGCCACTTTCTCTGTTCGTCTTGACCGGATCATTCATCGATAAATCTGGACTAATGATCTGCCAGTGATCACCCCTGTCGACACTTTTAAACACGAAATTAGCTCCATAATACAGGGTATGCGGATTATGAGGTGAAATGATAAATGGAGTGCTCCAGTTCATGCGGACTACAGGCCGATTAGAATCAGTCTGTTTGGGAACTATATCCTTCCAGTTGTGTGTGTTGTTTTGATTTGGAGTGATAGACCTCGATCTTTGACGAAAAAGGGCATGGTTATGTCGAATTCTTCCCCTTTGACTCTCCGAATAAACCGAGGTCCAATCAAAGGGATCCACTGCCGTGTAAAAGCCATCACCGCTGTGGAATTTGAACCAGTGATCGTTCAGAATTCCGTTGTAGTCTCGGCTGTTGCTCGGTCCACCCCACACTCCGTTGTCTTGAAGCCCCACATATATATAATAGGGATCACGCAAATCAGCAGATACCGCATATATCTGGCTGATACAGAAATTGTCAAAGAAATTGAAGTGCTGACCGTGATCATGAGTAAGCGAAACGCCCTTATCATTCCCGACATAATAACGGTCTTTGTTGTGAGGATCGAGCCACATCACATGAAAATCACCTGCTATCCCAGGCATTCCTGATTGAAAAGTTCTGCCTCCGTCTTCAGAGACTTGGGCTCGGGTGCCCATGGCATAAACACGCTTATCATCTTTAGGATTAATATAGATCTGGCTGTAGTAAAAGGGGCGGTTGTTATACCGGTTCAAGTATGACCAGGTCTCTCCGCCATCTTCTGAGCGATATATTCCAGTGCCGAGCTTCTCCATTTCCTCATATTCCTCCGTGCCCCGCTCCGGTTGAAAACCATGTTCAATAATAGCCATCACAATCTTCGAATTTTCTCGGCACACTGCGATCCCGATGCGTCCGATGTCACCTCCAGGAAGACCATGGGTCAATTTTTTCCAGGTTTGTCCTGCATCAGAGGATTTAAACAATCCGCCGTTTGGACCACCGCTGTCGAACCTGTAAGGTCTTCTTATCCTCTCCCAGAAGGCAGCATACATAATATCAGGATTATTGGGATCCATTTCGATTTCCGTGCATCCGGTCTTCTCATCGTGGGGTAATCCGTTTGTCAATCTTTGCCAGGTCTTCCCTCCATCGATGGTTTTAAACAAGCCGCGATCGCCCGTGTACCCCCACAGGTGACCTTGCGACGCTACATAGACAATATCTGAATCCTCTGGGTGCGTTATGATCCGAGCGATATGGTGGGTGCTTTCTAATCCCATGCGAGTGAAGGTTTTTCCCGCATCTCCAGACCTGTAGATGCCATCCCCCCAACCCACACTGTTGCGGACATTCGCCTCTCCTGTTCCGACCCAAATAATATTTGGATCTTTCTGGAAGATTGCTACAGCTCCGATCGATGCAGAGCCGTAATCGTTAAAAATCGGCTTCCACGTTGTCCCAGCATTTGTGGACTTCCAGACTCCTCCGGATGAAGACGCCACAATTACAAACCTGTAATCATTGTCCAAAGCTTGAATGTCTGTGACGCGACCTCCCATGTTCGCTGGACCGATGTTACGCCAGTAGAAGGCTCTATACGGAGATTCATCCGAAGGCTGCAAGTAGAGAACGACGGTCAATAATATAAGAACGAACAAAGCCACCTTAGGCAGAGGGGGACATTCTTTTTTGTTCCTGTGTTCCATTTCAAATCCTCCACACAGAATCATTAGATCCCTTTGTCTTCTCAGAGAGACTTTTCCTAATCAAATTATTTCAACATTTGCACAAAGTCAAGGATAATAGCGTCCATCCATTTCTGTCATCGATAATGGGATATCGTCCGCCTATTTTCACTTGACGGGATCATGATTGAAGTTATATCTTATCATCTTAAAATCATTTTCAAATACTTAAGCTCAAGGGAAAAATGTCAATCGTGAGAGGTGTAACATGACAGAAGCGCTTACTCAGGAAAAAATACAAGAATATATAGGGAAAGAGATCGGGATATCAGACTGGATGCAAATCACCCAGGAGAGGATCAATGCCTTTGCTGAATGCACCGAGGACAGACAATGGATCCACACCGATCCCGACAAAGCCAGACATGGTCCTTACGGTACGACAATCGCTCATGGATTCCTCATTCTTTCTCTCTTGGTACATCTCACATCCCAGATAGGACTTTTCCAAAAAGGGATTCAGATGGTGACAAATATCGGCTTGAATCAAGTCAGGTTTTCTAAACCGGTGCGGGTCGGATCTAAGATAAGGAATCGGGTTGTGCTCAAAGAAGCGATTGAAAAAGGAAATGGAAGGATCCTCATCACGGTGGAAAACACCATTGAGATAGAAGGAAGTGCAAAGCCCGCCATGGTTGCAGAGGTCTTAGCACTACTTCTAGTTTGATAGCACTCAAGGAGATTTTCATTTGAACCTAGACTTGGTCTTCGGTCATGACATCTTTGTGTGGGTGATCATTCCTCTTCTCATCTTTCTCGCCCGAGTCCTTGATGTCTCGCTCGGTACGATGCGCATCATTTTTGTTTCAAGAGGACTAAAATATCTGGCTCCTTTGGTAGGATTCTTCGAGGTTATCATATGGCTGGTCGCCATCAGAGCTGTGATGCAAAATATGAATAATATCGTTTGTACTATCGCATATGGCGGGGGATTTGCTACTGGGACGTATGTAGGGCTTTTTATCGAAAAAAAATTGGCTATCGGCAAGGCACTGATCCGGATCATCACTCAGAAGGACGCGAAAGAACTGATCAGCCATCTGCGGTCTCAGGGATTCGGCGTCACTAGTATGGATGCAGAGGGGATGGACGGAAAAGTCCATATTATTTACTCTATCATAAGGCGACAGGATTTTGAAAATATAGCAGACATCATCCAGAAGTTGAATCCCAGAGCATTTTACACCCTGGAAGACGTCCAGTATGTCAGCGAAGGGATCTTCCCTCATAGGGGGCCTCATCATTGGAGAAAACCTCTTCTCGGTCCTTTTAGATTCTGGAGGAAGGGAAAATAGCTTGTTTAGTCATATCTTAATCTACAATTCCTTTTAGTCAAATAGCCAAACATGTATCCTTCGAGTATAATCCATTAAAAATGAACCGATCTGAGCCAAACGCCTTCATTCTGCTGTAAGCAAATAAGGATTCTTTCTACGAGTGATTTCCTTATATAATGACTGATAACTGGTGATTGTGAAAAAGAAACTCAAAAAAGCTCTTATCATCCTGGGTAGCATCATTCTTGTTTTCATCTTGGTGCTTATTACTGCGGTTCTTCTTTTTTTCTACAATAAACCACTTGTCAAAGGGCTCCTAGAGAAACAACTCACCAAAAGAACAGGATTCCAAGTGACAATTGGTAAACTGGATTATGAATTGTTTCCCTTGAGGATCGAAGCAGAATCAGTAGCCTTTTCGACACACCTGGAGGACACGGAAGTCGATGTTTCTGTGGAAAAGCTCATCCTAAAAGGAGACGTCCACCGAATCAGGAAAAAACAGAAGCCGTACCTTGATTCTTTCGAAGGTGTCGGAGTTCGAATCCATGCCAAAGTCAAAAAAACAAGAAAAAAAATCGTGATTGAGGACATCATCCGTAGTCTGTCTTCTGGGATGAGTTATGTCCGGCAGATAAGTCTTGAAAATTCTGTTCTGGACTTTGTGTTTTCCGATAAGAGGATAACCCTTCAAGGCGTCGATTTCGCTCTATCCCCCTCAAAAGAGCATGAATCCTTTGCATATACACTTCTCTTCCGTGATGCAGAAGGCCAAATCCAATCTCATAAAATTGGATTTCATAACATAATCCAGGGCTCAGGGATTCTATCCCTCAAGGACACACCTTCCATAGATGGACGATTTAATCTAAAGAACATCC
>SMTZ1_10000855_pt1 | contig 39578 bp, 38 predicted proteins | sample DeeMarSWOR136_30_FD_25667 | JGI IMG/M metagenome (IMG submission 25667)
CTCAAACTCCCCTGGTTTTGTTATTTCGTTTTTTCCTCAGCCCACTTTTCGATTTGCCGCCGGTGGTTGATGAAATCATAAGCCATAGCTTCAAGGCTGTTTTTTATCGTTATCGTCTTCCCCCTTAACTTTACTCCGAAATCAGCCTCCCAATCGGCAGGATCGATAGTATTAAGGAATTCGCTCAACTTCTCGGCAGAAGCGTTAAGCTGGCTAATCAACTCCTTTATATCCCTGGAGTCATATTCTCTTACCAGTACAGCGTTGATCTTGCTGTAGTCTTCCCCCGGATCGATAAAGTAGAAAGGGATTTCTCCATTCATTATCTGCTGGCATCCTTTTATCTTATACAGGTTCCAACCGATGAGGTGCGCCGTTACATCCCGTGGTGTCCAGTCGTCTATTTTCTTGAGGAATAAATTTTCGGGCAAAGTCTCTATACATCTTACGAACTCCCGTACACAGCGGTTAAAATATTTAATCTGCTCTCTGACGTTAATTCCCATCACTCCCACTCTATCGTCGACGGTGGTTTGGAGGTTATATCGTACACGACGCGGTTCACGCCGTCCACTTCGTTGACTATACGGTTGGAGATGCGCGCCAGCAGGTCGTAGGGCAGGCGCGCCCAGTCGGCCGTCATCGCGTCATCGCTGGTTACGGCGCGTACGGCTGCCAGGTAACCGTAGGTGCGGTAGTCTCCCATCACTCCCACCGACCTCACGTCGGTGAGTACACAGAAACTCTGCCACAGCTGGTTGTACATCTTGGCTTTCTTTATCTCGTTCATCAGGATAAAGTCGGCGCTGCGCAATATCTCCAGTTTCTCCCGCGTGACCTCGCCGATGCACCTTATCGCCAGTCCCGGACCGGGGAACGGCTGCCGCCAGACCATTTCCTCCGGCAGTCCCAGTTCTTTACCGACCAGCCGTACCTCATCCTTGAATAAATATCTCAGCGGCTCCAGTAGAGTCAGCACCATCTTGGCGGGCAGACCGCCGACGTTGTGGTGCGATTTTATCTTGGCGGAGGCCGTGCTCACCGACGATACGCTTTCGATGACGTCCGGATAGAGCGTTCCCTGCGCCAGGAAGTCCACCTTGCCGATTCTTTTGGCCTCCTCTTCGAATACCCTGATAAATTCCTCCCCGATTATCTTGCGTTTTTCCTCAGGGTCCACCACTCCCTTAAGTCGGTCGAGGAACCGGTCGGTGGCGTCTTTATACACGATGTTCATGCCCAGGTTGTTCTTAAATACTTTAAGTGTTCTATCGGCTTCCTCGCGACGGAGCAGTCCGTTATTGACGAAGATACAAGTAAGCTGGTCGCCGATGGCGCGATGAATAAGAGTCGCCACTACCGATGAGTCTACCCCGCCCGATAACGCATTGATGACACTGCCGTCCCCGACCTGTTCCCTGATACGCTGTATGCTCTCGTTGACGAAGTTCCCTATCGTCCAGTTCCCCTGGCAGCCGCACACCCTGTAGATGAAGTTCTTGAGTATTGTTTTACCTTCGGGTGTGTGGACAACTTCGGGGTGAAATTGTAGCCCGAAGATGCCTTTACCGTCGCCGATAACGGCGTTGGGCGAATTCTCCGTATAAGCCAGACTGACGAAGTCCGGTGGCAGCTCGTCGATTTTATCCCCGTGGCTCATCCAGACCGGCGTCGATTCGGGCAGTCCGGCAAACAACGGCGAGTCCACCTGGCTGATATGCATCACGGCGTGCCCGTACTCGCGCTTGGTGCCGGGCTTTACCTGCCCTCCGAGTTGCTTGGTAATCACCTGCATCCCGTAGCAGATGCCCAGCACCGGCAGACCGCTTTCGTAGACGTAGGACGGAGCCAGCGGTGCGTTCTGCGCGTAAACACTGGCCGGCCCTCCGGATAAAATAAACCCCCGGGGATTCAGGGGGGCTATCTTTTCCCAGGGAGTATCGTGCGGCAGTAGTTCGCAGTAAACCTGGCTTTCACGTACCCGACGGGCTATCAGCAGGTTGTATTGCGATCCGAAGTCTAGGACGATAATGGCTTCTCGCTTGGCGCCGGACACGGCCTCTTCGGTAACCGTTGGCTGTTCACCCCCGATTTCCTTGGCGATTTCAAGGTAAGTTGACACCTCGATATCGTCGGTGGTGGATATTCGGTGGCTTTCGTCCTGGGGTGATTTCCGGCCCTTTTTAACCATGGTCTATAGAACACAATTTACCATTATGCTATACTATCGTCAAGTACAAAAACTTGTCTCTCAGGCGTGAAATGCTGCCGTTACGCCTGATAATTTTGTGAATATCTCCCCGGGATTATTGCTTATATGTCGGATCATGAATACATTAGCCACAGCCCTTCGGATACTCTGAAACTCGGTGAAAAAATCGGCCGGAATCTGATGGGCGGTAGTGTTATCGCCCTTATCGGCGAGCTTGGCTGCGGTAAGACATTGCTGACGCGGGGTATCTGCGCCGGGCTGGGCGTGCCGCTGCGTCAGGTCAACAGCCCCACCTTTGTCCTGGTCAACGAGTACCGCGGGCGCCTGCCGGTCTTTCACCTGGACATGTACCAGCTCGGCGCGGAAGCCGATGCCGTCGAGCTTGGCATTACCGACTACCTAACACGGGCGGAGGATGGGGTGATGATTATCGAGTGGGCGGAAAAAATAATACCTCTCCTCCCCGATGACCTTTTATATATTAATCTTGAGATTCTTTCGGCACAGAGACGGCGCATTGTGTTTTCTACTGCCGGGAAGCACTTCGATGTCCTTTTCAGGGAGTTACATCAACCATGATAGTGTTGGGTATAGACACCTCCGGGTATACCAATGCCGTGGGCATCGTTGACGGTGATAAAGTACTGGCGGACTTCGCTTACGAGGCAAAAATGGACTCCCTCCAGCGGATTGTCGCCGATATAGATGCTACTCTTAAAGACGCTGGGCTTGCTCTAAGTGATGTGGAAGGAATCGGTGTGGGACTGGGTCCCGGCTCCTGGACGGGCATACGGGTGGGAGTAACGGTGGGCAAAATGCTGGCTTTCGCGTCCGGCAAGCCCGTCTGTGGCGTGCCCACGCTGGAAGTCCTTGCCTTTACTGCCCGTGATGGGTCGCGTCCGATCTGCTCGATAATTAAGGTCGGTGCTGGCGACGCCGTATATGCCGCCTGTTATCACCCGGAAGGCGACTTTCTCGATAGAATCGGCGATTACTATGTCGGCGATGTTAAAGGATTAACAGGGATGTTAACAGGCTCCACCGTCCTGGCAGGCAAGGACGTCAAGGAATACGCACGTGTAATTCGGAAGGAATCGGGAACTAATGTTAAGGCTGTTGAAGCCGCTCCTGGTGGGGCAGTGGTGGCGTGCCTGGCGGCGCAGCGGTTCGCCCGCGGGGAGAAGGACGACGTACTGTCGCTGACGCCCCTGTATCTGAAGGAGTCCACGGCGAAAGCCTTCGTTAATAAGTACAAACGCGGTCACGCGTAAAGGATTGACAAAATATGCTGGTTCTGGGTATAGAGACATCGTGCGATGAGACGGCGGCGGCACTGGTTGCCGACGGTAAAGATATATTGTCCAATATCGTCGCCACGCAGTTCGACCTGCTGAAGAAATACGGCGGAGTCGTGCCGGAGATTGCCGCCCGCCGGCATACCGAGCTTATCGGCTATACCGTTGAAGAAGCCCTGGATAAAGCGGGTAAGACCCTCGACGATGTAGAAGCTGTTGCGGTCTCCTCGATGCAGGGGCTCATCGGCTGCCTAATGGTCGGTGTGGCGGCAGCCAAGTCCATCAGCTACGCCCGCGGACTCCCCCTCATCGGTGTGCACCATGTGGAAGGGCATATCTTCGCCAACAGATTGAGTAATCCCGACCTGCCTTTTCCCCATGTCTGCCTGACCGTCTCCGGCGGGCATACCCTGCTCCTCTACGTGAAAGAGGAAAGCTCCTACGAGTTGCTGGGCACGACCCTGGACGATGCTGCCGGAGAGGCTTTCGATAAGACTGCCAAGTTCCTCGGTATCCTCTACGCAGACAGGAATACCGGCGGTGGACGGGCGATTGACGAGCTTTCGAGGAAGGGGGACCGTCTGGCGTTCAATTTCCCCAGACCGATGCTGCGGAATAAGACGTACGACTTTAGCTTCAGCGGCTTGAAAACGTCGGTGATAAACATGTTCAAGGATAGAATTGCTGCCGGTAAAAAGCTGCCACTGGCGGATATCGCCGCCAGCTTTCAGGAAGCGGTGGTGGATGTGCTGGTTGTCAAGACACTGCGCGCCGCCGATGAATACGGCGTGAAAGCCGTCAGCGTTACTGGGGGCGTTTCCGCCAACAGCCGACTCCGCTCGGCTTTCGAAGATGCCTGTGCAGCCAAGGGCGTCGCCGTCTATTTCCCATCGCTCTCGCTCTGCACCGATAACGCCGCTATGATTGCCGCTGCCGGGCATGCCCGGCTGATGAGAGGAGAGGTCTCCGGTTTACGTCTTAACGTCGTGCCCAATTCGCCCCTCGAGGGATTAGATGAAAGAGACATTAATTAGGGTCGATGCTTTATATCCCGACTCTGCCGTAATCGAGCGTGCCGCCCGTCTCATCGGGAAGGGGGAGGTGGTGGTCTGTCCCACCGATACCGGCTACGCCTTCGCCGCCAATGCCCTCGATACCCGCGCCATCGCCAGGGTTTTCAACCTCAAAGGGCGTGCGTATTCCAATCCCATTCATGTGGCCGTTTATTCCCTTGAAGCGGCGGAAAAGTACGCCCATATCAACGAGGTCACCCGTTATCTCGCCGCCCATTTTCTCCCCGGCGCGCTGACGATGGTCTTGCCCAGAAAGGAAATAATTCCACCGATACTCGTCGCCGGACTCGATACCGTAGGCATCAGGATTCCGGACAACAACGTGATATTGAAGCTTGCTGAAGCTGCGGAAAAACCCCTCACGACTACCAGCGCTAATATCAGCGGTAGTCCCACTCCTTACACCGTCGAAGAAATTGTCCAACAGCTTGGCGATAACCTCCGGAAAATAGCTCTGGTCCTCGACCAGGGATTAATCAGAACTCGTGATGTGTCCACCATCGTTGATTTGTCAGTCAGTCCGCCCCAGCTTGTCCGCCAGGGGCTCGTCAGCTGGCTGGAAATCCACGAGGTTTTAAACAGGTTTAAAAGCCCCGAATGAATGGTATACTGACATCAGGAGGTTGAAAAGGTGAAAATCGCAATCGGCTGTGACCACCGTGGGATTGTTATCAAGGATGCGGTCATCAAATTCATAACCGAGGCCGGCCATACCTATCAGGATTTCGGCTGCTATTCCCGTGACCCCGTCGATTACCCGGATATCGCCCGGCAGGTAGGCAAGGCTATTGCCAAGGGCGATTTCGACCGCGGTATATTGATGTGCGGCACGGGCATCGGGATGTGCATCGCGGCTAATAAAGTTAAGGGAATCCGGGCAGCCCAGTGCTATAATTCCTTCACCGCCACGCGGGCGAGACGTCACAACGATGCTCAAATATGCTGTCTGGCGGCTGAGGAAGGGACGGCTCGCCTGCCCGCCATCCTTGAAGCTTTTCTCACCGCTGAGTTCGAGGGAGACCGTCATATCCCCCGCCTGAAGAAAATACAGGAAATAGAAGAGAAATAGGGATATTATGACGGGATTTCGTGATGAATACCGGCGTAAGCTGATTTCCGCCGAAGAAGCCGCCGGACTGGTGAAGTCGGGCATGTGGATTGACTACGGGGCTATTTGCGGCTTTCCTTCATTGGTTGATGCTAAACTGGCGGCACGCGCCCCTGGGCTCAGGAACGTTAAACTCCGCGCCGAGCATTCGCATACGCAGCTTCCCGGAATCGACCCCGACCAGGAGCATTTCATCCATAACTCTTGGTTTCTCGGCAAGGTAGAGCGGGATTACCAGAAGAACGGAGCCTGCTCCTACATTCCCTTCGGACTGAGCGAGGGACCCCGTATGTACCGCGAGTGGCTCAAGGATGAAGTTGACATAACCTTCATCGAGGTCACTCCGATGGATGAAAACGGTAATTTCAATTTTGGCACGGCAGTAACCCGCCAGAAAGCCGCCTGCGATGTTGCCAGAACGGTGGTGGTTGAGGTTAACGAACACCAGCCCTGGGTCTACGGTGGCTATGATGAGGTCGTCAATATCTCTCAGGTGGATTACATTGTCGAGAACCGCGAGTATAAAATCCCCGAATTTCCCACCCCTGAAACAGCTGAAGAAGACCGGATAATCGCCGGGTTTTTAGCTGAGCAGATTGAAGACGGCGCTACGATCCAGCTGGGCGTTGGCGCCATCCCTGCCACCGTCGGTAAGCTGCTGATTAAGCATGGCTTGAAGGACCTCGGCATCCACAGCGAGATGTTCAACGACAGTATGATGGAGCTCATCGAAGCGGGTGTCATTACCGGAAAAAGAAAAAGCCTAAATCCCGGCAGGGTCGTACACTGCTTTGCCGCCGGTTCGGAGAAGCTATATAAATATATGGATAGAAATCCCGTACTTGCCGGCTTTCCCGTCGACTACACCAACGACCCGTATATAATCGCGCAGAATAAGAAACAGATAGCCATCAACAGCGCCCTTCGCGTGGACTTAAGGGGGCAGGTATGCTCGGAGTCGGTGGGCACGCGCCAGATAAGCGGCACCGGCGGCCAGCTGGAGTTTACCCGCGGGGCTTACCTGTCGGAGGGAGGCAAGGCGTTCATCTGCCTTCACGCCACGCGCCGGGACAGTGATGGTCAATTGATATCCAATATTGTCCCCACCTTACTTCTCGGCGATATGGTCACCGTGCCTGCCTCGGACGTGTCCCACATTGTCACGGAGTACGGCATGGTCAACCTGAAGGGCAAGAGCGTCTGGCAGCGCGTTAAAGCTCTGATATACATCGCCCACCCCGCCTTCCGCGACGACCTGGAAAAAGCCGCCCGCGATGCGAATTTCATTACCAAAGGCACCGTGAATTTAGATTATTGAGGTTTTTCCCTGCTAGATTTATTTAACTTTTCTCAACCAGCCCCTTCATATTCTCGTAATCATATCTTAAAGTAATCCAATCTTTCTTACTTTCACCGAGCAGGGCGTGCGACAGCCCCCTCTCAAATCCCACCCCCTCTCCAAACAAATTCTCTCTGGTTTCATTATATGCTCCGTTTGGAGAGGGGGAAACAGGGGGTGAGGTGATAAACATAAATGTGCGTAAGTAAAAATTACACTCACATCAGCTTGACAATAAACTCGCCCACGTGTTATCTTTAGATACGGGCTCAAAGCTAAAATAAACCGTTTCGGTCCGTCTCTTGAGGCGGTCATTTTTTTAAGGAGAAATCTCGGGGGAAAATAAAGTGAAAAGTGATGCTATTAAAAAAGGAATCGAAAGAGCGTCGCACCGCTCCCTGCTATACGCCCTGGGCTGTACGCGCGAGGAAATGGACAGGCCGTTTATCGGCGTTGTTAATAGTTATACTGAAATCGTGCCCGGGCACATCCACCTGCGTGAAATCGCCGAGGCTGTCAAGGCAGGTATCCGCGAGGGCGGCGGTGTTCCCTTTGAATATAATACCGTGGCTATCTGCGATGGCATTGCCATGAACCACGCCGGCATGAAATACAGCCTTCCCAGCCGTGAACTCATTGCCGACACGGTGGAGGTCATGGCGGAGGCCCATACTTTCGATGCCTTGGTGTTCATCCCCAACTGCGATAAGATTATCCCCGGCATGCTTATGGCAGCCGTCAGACTAAACCTGCCCTGCATTTTCGTCAGTGGTGGTCCTATGCTGGCCGGATATCTGGACGGTAGCAAGATAGATTTGAATACCGTTTTTGAAGGTATTGGTGCCCTAGCCGGTGGCAAAATAACCGAGGAAGAGCTTATCAGGTTAGAACAGCACGCCTGTCCGGGCTGTGGCAGTTGTGCCGGTATGTTTACCGCCAACACCATGAACTGCCTCACCGAGGCGCTGGGCATGGGACTGCCCGGCAATGGCACCATTCCCGCCGTGGACGCGCGCCGTGTGGGACTCGCCAGGCAGGCAGGTAAGCAGGTGATGCAGCTCCTGGCTGACGATATCCGCCCCGACAGTATCATCGATACCAATGCTATCTATAATGCCTTTACGGTCGATATGGCTCTCGGTGGCAGCACTAATTCGGTGCTGCATCTCATGGCCATTGCCAACGAGGCCGGTGTTGAGTTTAATTTATCGATGATTAATGATATCAGCAAGAAAACCCCGTATCTCAGTAGCCTCCGGCCCGCCGGCCCGCACCATATCGAAGACCTGGATAGGGCGGGTGGTATTCCTGCCGTGATGGCTGAACTTAAGGACTTGTTAAGGCTTAAGTCCAGGGCCGTTACCGGTAAAACGCTGGGCGAAAACCTCGCTGGCGTAAAGACACTTAATGCCGAGGTTATCCACTCGGTGAAGAACGCCCACTCGGCTACCGGTGGACTGGCGCTCCTCTTCGGTAATCTCGCTCCAGACGGCGCTGTCGTTAAGAAAGCGGCTGTTGCCCCGGAGATGATGACCCATCGCGGCCCGGCTCGCGTCTTCGACTCCGAGGAAGATGCCACGAAAGCCATCATGGGTAAGAAGATAAAACCCGGCGATGTTCTGGTTATCCGCTACGAAGGCCCCAAGGGCGGACCCGGTATGAGAGAGATGCTCACGCCTACTTCCCTCATTACCGGCATTGGTCTGGACAAGGAGGTGGCATTGATTACTGATGGTCGTTTTTCCGGGGCTACCCGGGGCGCGTCCATCGGGCATGTCTCTCCGGAGGCAGCTGCCCGCGGGCCTATCGCCGCTGTTAAAGAAGGGGATATTATTAATATCAATATTCCCGAAAATAGCTTGAATATCGAGCTTGATGAAAAGGAAATCAACGACCGCCTGGCTGCTTTGCCCGCTTTCGAGCCGAGGATTAAGACCGGTTACCTGGCTCGCTATATTGAAAAAGTAACCTCGGCCAGCACCGGCGCGGTCTTTAGTCGTTAAGGAGTCTATCATGAAAAAAACTGGTGCCCAGATTGTATGTGAATGTATGATTAACGAGGGAGTCGACGTAATGTTCGGCTTTCCCGGTGGTGTTCTGCTGCCGTTTTACGATACCTTGCCTGAATATCCCCAGATAAGGCATATCCTGGTCCGCCACGAGCAGGGCGCGGCCCACGCCGCCGATGGTTATGCCCGGGCTACGGGCAGGGTCGGAATCTGCATGGCTACCTCCGGCCCCGGTGCCACCAACCTGGTGACCGGCATCGCCAATGCCTACCTTGACTCTGTTCCGATAATTGCCTTAACCGGTCAGGTTGCCCGGCCCTTCATCGGTAAGGATGCCTTCCAGGAGATTGATATCTCTGGCATAACCCTGCCCATTACCAAGCACAGCTACGTGGCGATGGACGCCGCTTCCCTACCGAAAATTATGAAGGAAGCTTTCTATATCGCTCAGACGGGTCGTCCCGGTCCGGTGCTCATCGACCTGCCCAAGGATGTGTTGCAGGAGTCGGCTGAATTTACTTATCCCGAAAAAGTTAACCTCCCCGGCTATAAAATCCCAACGCGTGGACATCCCACCCAGCTTAAAAATGCCGCCAGGCTGATAAGTGAAGCTCAAAAACCGGTGATTATCGCCGGCAGGGGTGTCGTTATCTCGCAGGCAGGCGAAGAGCTCAAGGAGTTCGCCGAGACCTGCCAGATGCCGGTAATTACCACCCTGCTGGGTATCGGCAGCTTTCCGGAGAGCCATGTCCTCAGCTATGGTATGGCGGGTATGCACGGCTCCGGTTATGCCAACCGAGCTCTGACTGATACCGACCTTGTTGTCGCCGTCGGCATGAGATTTGATGACCGCATCACCGGCGAGATAAACCTAATGCCAAGATCGTTCATATCGACCTTGACCCCGCTGAAATCGGCAAGAATGTGGCGGTGAACGTGCCCATAGTGGGCGATGTTAAGGCGGTACTTCAGGCTTTGTTGAAGATGGTTGAGCCCAAAGACCATATCGACTGGATACACCAGCTAGAAGAGTGGCGGAAGGCGCACCCGATGACGGATATCCGGGATGGCGCCGAGCGTGGGCCAGCATCAGATGTGGACTGCCCAGCACTATACTTTCAATCGTCCTGGCGACTTCATCTCCTCCGGCGGACTCGGCACCATGGGTTTTGGCTTGCCGGCTTCCATGGGCGCCAAGGTCGGGCATCCAGAGAAGATGGTCTGGTGCATCGATGGCGACGGCAGTCTCCAGATGACTATCCAGGAGCTGGCGACCCTCGTCCAGGACAATATCGCCGTCAAGATAGCCGTGCTCAATAACGGCTACCTGGGCATGGTGCGGCAGTGGCAGGACCTCTTTTACGAAAAAAGGTACGTTGCCACCCCCCTGTCCTGCCCAAATTTTGTTAAGGTAGCCGAGGCTTACTGCATCTCGGCGCTGACGGTGAAAACCCGCGAAGAAGTAATGCCCGCCATCCAGCAGGCTATGGCTCATGACGGTCCGTTTTTGATTAATTTCCTGGTGGAGCCGGAGGAAAACGTCTATCCTATGGTGCCCCCCGGCGCTACCGTCGCCGAATTTATTGAACAGCCGAAGAAAGAGGTGTCATCATGGCAACGACGCAGCACACCCTTGTAGCCATTGTCGAAGATAAGCCCGGTGTCCTCAATCGCATGGCCAGTCTCTTCAGGAGACGCGGGTTTAATATCGAGAGTATCGCCGTCGGGCACAGCGAGGTACCCCATCTGTCCCGAGTCACTATCGTCGTCAACGGCTCTAACGCCATGGTGGAGCAGGTGAGAAAACAGCTGGATAAGCTCATCGATGTCGTGCGCGTGTCCGATATCACCGCTAACGATATCACCGTGCGCGAGCTGGCCCTGATTAAGGTCAAGGCTGTCTCGGCGACGCGCAGCGAGATTATCGAGATAGCCGACATCTTCCGCGCCAATATCGTCGATGTCGCCTCCGATTCTCTGACTATCGAGATTACCGGCGATGAGAATAAAATAGAATCGATGCTGAAGCTCCTCAAAGGCTTCGGCATCAGGGAAATCGCCCGTACCGGTCGCATCGCGATGGTACGGGGCAACCTGGCGAATGTACCGGGAGAAACACCGACCAGAAATCGCGCCAGAAAGTAATCGCCGTGACGGATAATCTGGATTTTCCTGCCATCGGCACCCGCCTGCCCGGGATGATGGACTTCGTCTCCGTCCTGGCACGGGATTACCGGTCGGGCGATATTGATTCTGCGGCTTCCCTGGAAGAGAGAGTCCGCTCGTTCTTTTCTCCCGATGCTCTGGCTCAGGTGGAGTCTGTCGCCCCTCCCTGGCGCGATATGGCCTCTCACGACGGTGGCGCTACCCTGGTTCACGTCATGGCGGTGTTTGCCTCCCTGTTCCTGTGTCCCGAGTTCCGGCAGGCATCCCTGAGCCGGCAGGAACTGATGAAATGGATTGTCTTTTTCCACGATATCGCCAAGACGCCCCGGGAAGGACAGCGGGACTTTACTCACGGCTTCAGGTCGGCGGCAGTGACCGCCCGACTCTTACCGGGCATGGGATTTGCGGTCACTCCTGAGTATGAGAATCACATCGAAGACTGGGCCAGGCTCGTCGGCACCGCCGTGACAGAACAGCCCGGGACACTCATCCGTATCCAGGATAACCGCCGCCTGCCGGATATTGCCGGCGGTATCGGCAGGCTATTCGGGTACGCTGCCCCCGCGGCTCTTATCGTCCGGACGGTACTTTTGCACATGTCTCTCGACGTTGTGGAAGACTGGCCTCAGGCTGCCCCGCTGACGGATAACGAGATTGAAAAGTACCTCGATTTCGACCTGCTTCCTCTGTTGAAAATCATGATGCTCGTCGATAATGACGGTTATGCCCTGTTCGATAAGCCCGTTAAGGAGCGTTATCGCCGCGAGACTCTGGAAGTCTTCGCGCGCATTGAGTCCTTGCTTTCGGTCTAGCGTAAATATATTCGGGAGGTAAAAAATGGAGAATCTGGCGAATTTAGGTTTCTTTTTGGGGGGACTGGGTTTCCTTCTTGGCGGTTGCGGCTTGATGTGGTTTATCTCGGAATGGATAAAGAAGAATAAGTAGTAGATAAGAAGTACAATACCGTAACATTATATAAGGAGAGCTTGCTATGCAGGAATGGCAGTATCACGTCATGCCTCTGGAGGGTAAAATTGAGGAAATGGCCGGTAACATGAATACCGCCGGATTTCAGGGATGGGAACTGGTTGCCGTGACCACTCTGGCCGCCGACGGGGAAAACGGGGCATGTATCGCCGTTTTCAAGCGCCCCCTTAACCTCTAGCTGTTTTTAAGATATTTTATATTTAATCCCCGTCCCCTCCCCCCGGCAGGAGTTATCTATTCCCACCCGGCCGCCCTCGCGGCATCGGCGGCTAAGGCAGTAGTATTCCTCCCCTGATCACCCCACTAAGGGGAGTACGTTAGAGAGAAATAATTTCACGGGATGAGGAAAAGCATCTATTTAGGTAAATATAATTAATCCTCAGTTATGCTATTGTGGCGATTTAAGAAACTATCTGTAATATTGTATTAAAATATATTGACAAATGGTATCATTAATGATACCATATATTAGAAATGGATTCGATCAATGATGTTATTAAAAGTCTTGAGAAGAGTCCAAGTAACGTTAGATTTGCAGAACTCTGTAGAATATGTGACTATTATTTTGGGGAAGCACGTCAAAAGGGTACTAGCCACCGTATATACAAAATGCCCTGGCAGGGTGATCCTAGAATAAATATACAAGAGAAGAATGGCAAAGGAAAATCGTATCAAGTTTGGCAAGTGATAAAAGCTCTTAAAAGGCTGGAAATAGAAAATGTTAACAAAAGTAGTACCTGAAAAAGAGTTATATAATCTTTATACATATAGGGTTACTTGGTCACAAGAAGATAATGAGTTTGTTGGTTTATGTGCTGAGTTCCCTAGTCTAAGTTGGTTAGATGCTAACCAATGGGACGCATATAAAGGAATAAATAAAGTTGTAGCAGATGTTGTGTCTGATATGAAATCTAATGGTGAACCGATACCACAGCCACTAGCTCTAAGAGAGTTTAAGGGGGTATTTACAGTTCGTATACCACCTGAGTTACATAGAAAGCTAGCTATACAAGCAGCGGAATATGGGATTAGTGTTAATCGTCTAATTAGCACAAAATTAGCTGTACAATAAACTCTCTTTACTCCACCTAGTTAATGTTGTTTTCTTAGCTATTTTGGGACGTCTTTCCTTTTATAGATTTCTAACCCTAGCTAGTCTACCCTTTAAACCCCCTAACCTATTTTTCAGCTAAAAGAAAATAAAGCTCAAATATCCCCTCCCCCCTTGCCAAAATTACATAAACCGTGTATAATGTATGCCGTATAGCCATGAAAAGCTGGAAGTGTTTCAACACCGGGAGAATAAAGCTCATCCTTACCGGCCCCTCTCTGATTTAAGGAGAGGGGAGCAGGCGGTTGCACCTTAATTTTATTCTCTCAGGAGGAACATAATCATGGACAGGGTTATAATCTTTGATACCACTCTACGCGATGGTGAGCAGGCCGCGGGTGGTTCCCTCAACGTTCAGGAAAAGCTGGAAATAGCGCGTCAGCTGGAGAAGCTGGGCGTCGACGTTATCGAGGCGGGCTTCCCCGTCACTTCCCCCGGCGATTTTGAAGCCGTCAGGCTGATTGCTCAGGAAATACGCACGCCGTCTATCTGCGTGCTGACCCACGCCAACCTCAAGGCCGTCGACGATAGCTGGAATGCCGTCAGGGAGGCGTCCAACCCCCGTATCCATATCGTTCTGTCGTCCTCGGATATCCACATGTTCTACCAGCTCCGCAAGAGCCGCGAGGAAATTACGAAGATGTCCGTCGATACGGTGGCGCATGCCCGCAGGTACACAGACAATATCGAGTTTTCCGCCATGGACGCCAGCCGCTCCGCGCCCGAATACATCTGCGAGCTTGTCAAGGCGGTCATCGATGCCGGGGCTACCACCGTCAATATCCCGGATACGGTGGGCTATGCCATGCCCGCGCAGTTCGGCAGGCTCATTAAAAACATTATCAAGAACGTGCCCAATATCGACAAAGCCGTCGTCAGCGTGCACTGCCACAACGACCTCGGCCTGGCGGTGGCAAACAGCCTGGAGGCAATCAAGCAGGGCGCCCGGCAGGTCGAATGTACCGTCAACGGTATCGGCGAGCGGGCGGGCAACGCTGCCCTGGAGGAAATCGTCATGGCGGTCAGGACCCGCGCCGATTTCTTCAAGCTGGAGACGGGTATCGACACCACCCAGATTTACCGCACCAGCCGGTTGGTCAGCGACCTCACCGGTTTTCCGGTACAGCCCAATAAGGCTGTCGTCGGCGGTAATGCCTTCCGCCATTCTTCGGGACTGCATATCGACGGCATGATTAAGAAATCGGTAACCTACGAGATTATGGACCCCAGGTCGGTGGGCATTCCTTCGAGCAGCCTGGTGCTGGGCAAGACCAGCGGACGGCACGCCTTCCGCGAGCGACTCTCCGAGCTCGGCTATGATTTGAACGATGAAGACTTTCAGAAGGCATTTACTTCTTTCAAAGACCTGACCGACAAGAAGAAGGACATCACCGACCGCGATATTGAGTCGCTGGTGGCGGAGGAGCAGCGTACCATCACGGAAAGGTATCACCTCGACCGCATTCAAGTGACCTGCGGCGACAGGGGTATACCCACAGCAGCGGTCAGGCTCATCGGACCCAATGGCCAGTCAATGGAAGATGCTGCCTTGGGTACCGGCCCCGTTGACGCTGTCTATAAGGCTATTAACCGTCTGGTGAAGGTGCCCAACGAGCTTACGGAGTTCTCCGTGAAGTCGATCACCGAGGGTATCGATGCCATCGGCGAGGTGCTCATCCGCATCGAGAGCGACGGCGTTTCCTACACGGGACGCGGCGCTGATACTGATATTATCGTGTCCAGCGCCAAGGCCTACATCAACGCTCTTAACCGGTTGCTGGCTGATAAAAATAAAACGGCCTAGGCCGATGCCTCGTTAAGCTTTCAGCCGGTGTGGGTGTATTTCACGGGTCGAGTTGTATCAATTTTCTCAAATTAGTATAATCTGGTATAGCTTCGCCTGGTAATTCCGTTAATAAAAATGGCATTGTATAAAACAGTTTGTTAGAAAGGTATTGAATTGAATTTAGCCGAGAAAATACTGGCGGCACACACCGACCGCAAAGAAGTTACTCCTGGCGAATTTATCAACGTCAGGGTGGATATGATTGTGTCCAACGATATCACGGCGCCCATCGCCATCAACGAGTTCCGCAAGCTTGGCGTCGACAGGGTCTTTGACCCTTCCAAAATCGTCATGGTACCCGACCATTTCGTGCCCAACAAGGATATCCTTTCCGCCGAGCAGGCCAGGATGATGAAGGAGTTCTGCCGCGAGTTCGGCATCCAGTATTTCGAGGTGGGGCAGATGGGCATAGAGCATGTCCTCATCCCGGAGAAGGGGTTGGTCCTCCCCGGCGATGTCGTTATCGGCGCGGACTCGCATACCTGCACCTACGGGGCTGTCGGGGCTTTCGCTACCGGCATGGGCTCCACCGATATAGCCGCCGCCATGGCTACCGGCGATATCTGGATGAAGGTACCGCCTACCATCAAGTTCATCTATAACGGTACCCTCAGCCGGTGGGTGGGCGGTAAGGACCTGATTCTCTATACCATAGGCGATATCGGTGTTGACGGCGCGCTTTATGCCGCCATGGAGTTCTCCGGCGAGGCTATCGAGGAGCTATCCATGGACGGGCGTTTCACCATGGCGAATATGGCTATCGAGGCCGGGGCGAAAGCCGGGCTCTTTCATGTCGATAACAAGACACAGCTTTACATAAAGTCCAGAGCCCAGCGCGATTACTACCTAGTCTATGAGCCTGATATCGATGCCGGGTACGCTGACGTCATCGAATATGATGTATCAAATATTGAGCCTCAGGTTTCTTTACCCCATTCTCCCGCCAATGCCGTGCCGGTTGGGGAGGTAGGGGACATTGAAATCGACCAGGTTGTTATCGGCAGCTGTACCAACGGTCGCACCGATGATTTAAGGTTGGCGGCACAGATATTCAAGAAGAAAAAAGTACATCCAAGAGTAAGGTGCATTATCATTCCCGGCTCGCAGCAGGTCTACCTTGATGCTTTAAATGAGGAACTTATAGAAACGTTCATCAAGGCGGGAGCGGTGGTCAGCACGCCTACTTGCGGACCGTGCCTCGGAGGACATATGGGTGTACTCGCCGAAGGCGAGCGTTGTGTCTCCACCACCAACCGTAATTTCGTCGGCAGGATGGGCAGTCCCAAATCGGAGGTGTACCTGGCAAACCCGGTGGTAGCTGCCGCCAGCGCTATTGCCGGCAGGATTGCAGGACCGGATGAGGTTCTGGGGCAGGGTGTGAAGAATGACAATAATAATATCTAGTTTTTCTGTCCCCTCTGGTTTTGCTCGCGGTATTCTCATATAAAAATTTACTTTTCTGTATTTGAACCGGATTTCGGGGAGGTAGGAGTAAATGGTTAAGATGAAAGAGACCTGGCGGCAGAAGCTCGTATCCACGACCGAAAAGCAGGGCTTGCCCAGGGTTGTTGAGGTCAACGAGAAGATGAGCAAGCGGTGGGGGGAGGGTACGGTAGTTATCCCCTCGCCGCTGGAAGTGGACGCCACCATGAAAAGCGTACCCCCAGGCAGGCTTATTACGATTAACCAAATACGTGAGATAATGGCGAAACGCTATAATGCTAGCTTCGGCTGACCCATCACCACCGGCATCTTTGTCGGGATAGCGGCTCGTGCAGCCGAAGAGGACGCCGCCGAGAGCAGGGAGGACATCACCCCTTACTGGCGCACGATTAAAGCCGGCGGCAAGCTCAACGAGAAATTCCCCGGTGGTGCCGCCGCCCAGGCGGAAAAGCTCATCGCCGAGGGCCACGTTATAGAGCCAGGCAGGGGCAAACAGCCGCCCAAGGTAAAGGACTTTGAAAGCAAGCTGTTAGAGTTGTAGATACAGTCAACATTTTACACGGACTAAAATATGGAAAAATTTAATATAGCAATATTACTATTATCAATCCTTGTAGCACTATCTGGTTGGGCTACTTTAGGATATCAAGTACTTACTAGTAAACCTAAACTAATTGGGCGGGTTTTCAATGTTATTATTGGCGAAATTGCCGAACCTGAAATATTCAATGGACATCATACTTCTTTTCTCACCTATCTTTATATAATCAATGAGAGAAAGAATAGTGTTCATATATTGGATTATGAATTAGAAATTGATGTCGGAAATGGATTTGAGAGGCTTTATAGAGCATATGGAGTTCAAAATATACAAAACTGGGGTTTTTTAAGTGATAAGTATCAAATTAGTATACCAGATTTTACTAACAAACTTATATATGCTGAAAACCGCCCTGTTGAATATGGCACTCCACTTCATGGATTCGTTGTTTTTACTAGTGAACATCCAAAGAGTGATTATGTAAGTAATATGGAAAATAATAAATATAGACTCACGATAATAGACGCTTTTCAAAACAAGTATGTATTTACAGTTTCTCCAGACACATTTCCCAGCTTGTTTCTTTTACAGGATTTAGCCGGTATAAATTTTACTCCGCTGAACTAATAAATTTAAAGGAAAAACTATGAAACTTAAAGGCACAGTCCATAAATACGGCGCCGATGTCAATACGGACGTTATCATCCCCGCCCGCTATCTCAACGTCTCTGACCCCGACGAGCTGGCCGGGCACTGCATGGAAGACATCGATGCTGACTTTCTCAAGAAGATGAATAAGGGCGATATCATCATGGCTGCTACCAACTTCGGCTGCGGTTCCTCCCGCGAGCACGCCCCGCTGGCTATCAAAGCGGCGGGTATATCCTGTGTTATCGCCGCCAGCTTCGCCCGCATCTTCTTCCGCAACGCCATCAATATCGGCCTTCCCGTGCTGGAATGCCCTGCCGCCGTCGAAAAAACGGAGTCGGGTGATATTCTGGAAGTGGACCTGGAAAAAGGCGAGATAAAAAACACTACTAAAGACATGGTTTTCTCCGCTGAACCTTATCCCCAGTTCATGTCTGATTTGATAAAGGCTGGCGGACTGATTGAATATACGAAGAAACGTCTGGCAAGCAGGAGGATTTAGCGTGGACTTTAACCTGACGGTATTGCCCGGAGACGGCGTCGGACCCGAGGTCTGCCGTGAGACTGTCAAGATGCTCGAAGCGGTCGGTAAGAAATACAAGCACAGCTTTAATATGAACTACCGGAATGTCGGTGGTATCGCCATCGACGAGGAGGGCGTCGCCATCTCGGCGGAGACGATTGACCTGTGCCAGCAGGGTGACGCTGTGCTGCTGGGGGCGGTCGGCGGGCCCAAGTGGGACGACCCCTTGGCTAAGGTACGCCCCGAGGACGGGCTTTTGCTGCTGCGCAAGGAGCTTGGTCTTTTCGCCAATCTTCGCCCTGTTAAGGTCCATAACGTCCTGGTGGACGGGGCTAACATCAAGCCCGACGTAATCCGGGGCGCCGACTTTATTTTCGTACGGGAGCTTACCGGCGGACTGTACTTCGGCAAGCCCAAGAGGCGCTGGAAGAAAGACGGCGTGCGCTGGGGCGTCGACTCCATGCTGTATTCGGAGCATGAAATCGAGCGTATCGTGCGCGTCGGCTTCGAGCTGGCGCGGCGCCGGGGCAAGAAGCTCATTTCCGTGGATAAGGCTAACGTGCTGGAATCGTCCCGGCTCTGGCGGCAGGTGGCTATAGAGGTCGGCCAGGACTATCCCGATGTTGAACTCGAGCACATGCTCGTTGATGCCGCCTCGATGCGTATCATCCAGAATCCGCGCTATCTCGACGTTCTGGTCACGGAAAATACCTTCGGCGATATCCTCACCGATGAGGCTTCCATGCTGGCTGGCTCGATGGGTATGCTGCCCTCGGCAAGTCTGGCTGGCGTACCTGAGGCGGGCGTGAGAATATTCGGACTCTACGAGCCCATTCACGGCAGCGCGCCGCGGCGTGCGGGTCTGAACATGGTTAATCCCATCGCCATGATTTTCAGCGCCGCCATGATGCTGCGTTACTCCTTCGCCCTGGAAAAAGAGGCTGATGCTATCGAGACTGCTGTCGAGACCGTGCTCAAGTACGGCTACCGTACCTATGATATAATGAGTGAAGGCATGACCAAGGTCGGCACCAGTGAAATGGGCGACCTTATCGCCGGGAAAGTGCTGGAATAGCAGATGAAATCGGTACAGCTTTACGATACCACGTTGCGTGATGGCGCCCAGAGCGAGGGTATATCCTTTTCTCTGGTCGATAAGCTGCATATTGCCCAGAAACTCGATGACCTCGGTATCCACTATATCGAGGGCGGCTGGCCCGGCTCGAACCCCAAGGATGCCGAGTTCTACCGGAGAGTCAAGAAGCTCAAGCTGAAAAACGCCCGGATTGTCGCTTTCTGCAGCACGCGCCACCGCGATGTCAGGGCGGAAGAGGATAATAATCTCCTCGTCACCGTGGAAGCCGGGGTTAAAATGGCCACCATCGTCGCCAAGAGCTCGGATTTACAGGTCACGCGCGTCCTGCGGGCCACGCTGGAGGAAAACCTGGATATGATTTCCGATTCCATCCGCTTCCTCAAGTCCAAAGGAATGGAGGTATTCTTCGACGCTGAGCATTATTTCGACGGCTATAAATCTAACCCCAAATACGCCCTGAAAACTCTGGAGGCAGCCGCCGAGGCCGGTGCCGGTTGCCTGGTGCTCTGCGATACCAACGGCGGTACCCTCCCCGACGATATTACCAAAGCAGTGAAAGCTGCCCTGAAGGCTACCACGGTGCCCCTCGGTATTCATACCCATAATGACGGCGGACTGGCCCTTGCCAGCACTCTGGCGGCCGTACAGGCAGGCGTTGGTCAGGTCCAGGGTACCATCAACGGTTACGGCGAACGCACCGGTAATGCTAACCTCTGCACCATCATTCCCACCCTCAAGCTTAAGATGGGAATCGACTGCGTTACCGATGAGCAGCTGTCTAAACTCACCGATGTATCCCATTACGTCAGCGAGGTTGCCAATCTCCTCCCCGACCCCTATTCTCCTTACGTTGGCAACAGCGCATTCAGCCACAAGGCAGGCTATCATATGGACGGAATTACCAAGTGGCCCGATGCTTACCAGCACATCGACCCCGCCGTGGTGGGCAACCGTCAGCGGACGGTCGTCTCCGACCAGTCTGGCAAACGCAATATTGTTCAGAAAGCCAGGGAACTGGGCGTGGATTTGGCTTCTAAAGCTAAGGAGACCCAGGCACTATTGCAGCAAGTCAAGCACCTGGAGAGCCGCGGCTTCCAGTACGAAAATGCCGAGGCGTCTTTCGAGTTGCTTATCCACCGGGCCGAGCCCGATTACAAGCCACTCTTTGAACTCGTCGACTTCATGGTTGTGGTGGAGTCGAAGCGGCGTCCTTCTACCCGCAAGGAGCAGGAGGAAATGCTTTCCGAGGCTATGGTGAAGGTCAGGGTTGGCGGGGATGTTATCCACACCGCCGCCGAGGGTGATGGCCCCGTGAACGCCCTCGACCTTGCTCTGCGTAAGGCTCTCTTGCAGTTCTATCCTCAACTCGAACAGGTCAGGCTCGTCGACTACAAAGTACGCATCTTGGAGGAAAGCGTTGGTACCGAGTCGCAGGTACGCGTTCTCATCGAATCAAGCGACGGTACCAACGAATGGCGTACGGTGGGCAGTTCTACCAATATCATCGAAGCCAGCTGGCTGGCTCTCGCCGACGGCCTCGAGTACTGGCTCCTCAAGCACGGGGAATAGGTTTTATCCCAGCCTCTCCCATAGTTATCTATTCCCGCTCTCCCTATCATTCCCGCGAAAGCGGGAATCCACCTCCATCCCACCCCCTTTATATTATCTTTTCCCACCCGATCTCCCCCAGCGTCATCGGCAGCATGTCCGACCTTTACTTGACATATATATATATTAGTGCTACAATCACCCCACTTTTATACACGGAGGTGGTAGCAATGAGTTATCCGGTTACTTTTAGCGTAGATTACCCTGAAAAGCTCTCGCGCGGTATACTGTTGCTAAAGACTTTCCTTGGGTGGATTTATGTTGGAATTCCTCACGGAATTGCACTCTGGCTTTATGGAATCGCTGTGTGTGTAGTGCAGTTCATCGCTTTTTGGGCGATTCTTTTCACCGGGAAATTCCCGCGTGGAATGTTTGACTTCACAGTCGGGTATTTTCGCTGGACCAATAATGTGGCCGCGTATATGACCTTCATGAGGGACGAATACCCACCCTTTAGTGGTAGCGTATAGAAATAGCCGCCGGCTCTGCTACATTATTAGCGTTGAGGTTTAACGGCCTTGACGGATAATAACGGTATGTTATCCGGCAGTATTATCCCTGTTGGTATCTGGATACAAGGGTAGTGTCTGATATCTCCCTCCCGCTCAATATTTCCTACATCTTGCCTCATACCTTGACTCTCACGTACGCTATGGGATAGGATGAAAAGAGCCTGTAAATCTGGAAAGCAACCGTCTGAATGACTGATAACGATAGCGTCATCCGCGCCGAACAACTGACCAAGCTTTACGGCAAACAGCGGGGTATCCTTGATATTGACCTTGATATCCGGCGTGGCGAGGTCTTCGGTTACCTCGGGCCCAACGGTGCCGGCAAGACTACAACCATTCGTATTCTCCTCCATTTCATCTTTCCCAGTCGCGGCAATGTCAGTATCTTCGGACTCAACGTCGCCCGGAAACACCTGGAAATCCGGCGCCGCATCGGTTACCTCCCCGGCGAACTGGAGGTCTATAATAATCTTACCGGAGCCGAGTTGCTCGAGTTTATCAGCCATCTCCGCGGCGGCGTAGACTGGCAATACGTGCGTGAAATGGCCGAACGGTTTGACTATGACCTTTCCCAGCGTATCAAGACCCTCTCCCACGGCAACCGGCAGAAGATAGGCCTTATCCAGGCTTTCATGAATAAACCCGAGTTGCTCATTCTCGATGAGCCCACCATCGGCCTCGACCCCCTCATGCAGCAGGAATTCTACCGGCTCATCGGCGAGGCCAGGGCGGAGGGAAGTACGGTCTTCCTTTCTTCTCACATCATGCCCGAGGTGGAGCGGGTCTGCGACCGCGTCGGCATCATCCGCGAGGGACGCCTTATTGCCGTGGAGGACATCGATGTCCTCAAGGAAAGGGCTATCCGCCGCCTTGAAATTCACTTCGCCGCGCCCGTATCGCCCGGGGAATTTAATAACATTGAGGGCGTGCGTGATGTGCAGGTACACGAGAATATACTTACCTGCACTATCGCCGGAGAAATCGATACGCTGGTCAAGACGGCTGCCCGGTACCATGTCCTCAATCTAATAAGTCACGAACCGAGTATGGAAGAGATTTTTTTGGCTTACTACAATCAGGAGGATAACAGTGCTATGTAATGTTATTCTCAAGACCCTCCGCGACCGTCGTCGCTCTCTTCTCTTCTGGGGACTGGGCATGGTGGCACTCGCGGTCATTATGGTGGCATTCTTTCCCGTAATCCGTGATGCCCCCTTCGTCAGTGAGTACCTTGAGTCGTTTCCGGAGGAATTCATGGCTCTTTTTGCCGGTGAAATAACTGATTACACCTCCGGCGAGGGGTTTCTTAACGGCGAGTTGTTCTTTCTGATGTATCCTCTGCTCATGCTGATTTACGCCATCGGTTTCGGTAGCGGCGCTATCGCCAGCGAGGAAGAGAAAGGCACTCTGGACCTGCTCCTTTCGAACCCGCTTAACCGCTGGCAACTGGTGCTCGATAAATTCATCGCCATGGTCATATGTACCCTGTTGGTGGCTGCCGTCTTCTGGGCGGCTCTGGCAATAGGAAATGTGGTTGTCGATATGGGACTCAATCTTGCCCGGCTGGCGGCCGTCTGTTTCAGTGGTTTCCTGCTGGGAATAACCTTCGGGAGTATCGCGCTTGCCGTGGGATGCGCCCGCGGTAAACACGGTCTCAGCATAGGAGCCGGTGGGGCACTGGGTGTGTATGCCTATTTGCTTAATGCTCTGGCACCCCTTATCGGCTGGCTCGAGCCGTTCCAGGTTGCCTCGCCCTTCTATTATTATATTGACGCCAATCCCCTGAAGAACGGACTGGACCCGGTGCATGCCTCCGTACTTATCGGCCTTACCGCCATTTTCCTGGTTATATCCATGGTCACCTTCGAACGGCGCGACCTCGCGGTTTAGGCAGACTCCCGTTAAGACAAATCCGTACTTAAATCTTTTATTCTGATTATTGACGGAAATCAGTGTATGCTATACTTTGAATCGTGGATACGATTATAGAAGTTATCCTGTATTCCTTTGCCTCAGGTGTTACTGTATTAATTGGCAGCCTGCTCGCCAGGAACAAGATACTTCCTGGAGGTGAGCTTGGTGGAGAAATATCCCATAGCATTGTTGCTTTTGGTACTGGTGTTCTTGTTGCCGCAGTCGCCTTTGTATTGACTCCCCGTGCGATCAGTCTATTATCCTTGCCGGTCATCGTTTCTATCTTTCTCTCAGGTGTTATTCTGTTTTCATTATTGGATAGATTAATTGGCCGATATGGTGGAAGATTGGCACAACTTATGGCTATGTCCATGGATTATATTCCGGAGGCTGTTGCACTGGGCTCCATATTCTCATATGACCGTAAAACGGGTTTATTACTGGCTATATTTATAGGTTTGCAGAACCTGCCCGAATCATATAATGCATTTGGTGATTTGACTAAAAGCGGTTTTTCACCCAATAAATCATTATTAATCCTGGTTCCCTTCAGTTTTGTTGGTATAATCGCCGCTGTTTTAGGTTATTTATTTTTAAATGAAAATGGCAATTTGATCAGTTCTCTCATGCTATTTTCGGCGGGTGGAATACTATATCTGGTATTTCAGGATATCGCCCCTATGATTAAATATAAAAGTCACAAAGCTCCGGCTTTTAGTGCTACCATCGGCTTCATGATTGGGATGATTGGAACGAAGGTTTTCAGTTGATGTTTCGGTAGTGGAAATAAGAGTCTCGTTTAGCTGTTTCTGTTATGATTTTTACTGATGAGCATTTCACCACTAAAAACAAAAAGGCGGTACCATTCAGTACCGCCCCTGATTATATCTCCGCTAAAAGGCATCAGGGATTACTGAGTTCCCTGCCCACGCGCACCATTCCCATCGGCTTGCCGTCCGCGTCCCTGACCAGCGACGTGCTTACCTGTACTGGATACTGCTGGCCGTGTTTGGATACCATAGTATACTCTCGACGTTCCAGATATCCCTTCTCCATGACTTGGGCGACGTCTTCGTTCACCATTCCCCGTTGTGGCGGGTAAATCAGCTCCAGGAAGTGCCTTCCCAGCAGTTCGTCCTTGCTGTCGGCGCCGTACATATCCAGGGTCTTCTGGTTTATATCTATAATATTCGCATCGAAATCTGTTATCACGATATAGTCCGTGGACATTGATACCGCGCTGGACAGGCGGAACATCTGGTCCTCGAGATATTTATTTTCGGTAATATCCCGTAAAATACTGCGCGTATATACCACTTCACCGTTTTCGTATTTGCAGTTTACGTTTCCCTCAACCACTACTTTGCTGCCGTTTTTACTTACAAAAGCCGTGTGTATTTGCCCGACTTTCTCGCCGGCTGTTATCTTTCTGAACATTATCCGGTAATTTTCCAGGTAATCGGGGTGCACGATGTCGAATACGCTCATCTTGGCGATCTCTTCTTCGCTGTAGCTCAGGGCCTGTTTCCAGCCGTTATTCACATACCTGAAGCGCCCGTCCGGTGTTACCGACTGTATCAGCTCGTTGGTATTATCAAGCAGGTCCCGGTATTTGTATTCCGCTTCTTTTAGTGCCTCCTCTGCCCGTTTTCGACTTGTTATGTCGCGGCACACGCAGAAAATGAGCTTCCGTTCCCCGAATGTTGCTCCATTGGTACTTATCTCAACATCAACAATCGTACCATCCTTGCGTTTCCAGCCTGTTTCAAAGTGGTCACCGTCTTCGTTAACACTATTTATCATTTCCTTTATTTGTTCCTGTGTATGTTGAGAATCCCAGTCCCAGACATAGAGTTGAAGTAACTCCACAGGAGAGTATCCGAGAATCTCTCCGAATTGCCGGTTTGCTTCGTACACCTTACCGTTCTGGTCGAGGATGACAATCCCGTCTCTTGATTGCTCGACCATAATGCGCCGCCAGGTAGCTTCATTGGTTAGAATATCCTGTACCTTTTTTTGTTCGGTAATATCGGTTATCGTTCCCAGAATGGCGTTCTCTCCCTCGTATTTTATCAACGCCGTGGTAACTATTGCCTCAATTTTGGTACCGTCCTTGGTAACCAGCGTATATTCGTATGGTACTACGTCTTCGCCTTGAATATGTTTATTAAAATATTTTTTAACTAACTCTTTAGACTCCGGTGCTATTAAGTTTAAAAAGTTAAAACCGGGGTCATAGAATTCTTCTCTTGTATAACCCATCACCTCTTCGCATTTCTTGTTAGCATACACTATCGCCCCGTTTTTATTAATAAAAATCATGTTTGGTGAGCGTTCGGCAAGTATTCTGAATTTTACTTCGCTTTCTTTAAGTTTCTCTTCGTTTTGCTTGCGTTCGGTGATATCATTCCAGTGGGCCAGATAATACTTGAACTCACCATTATGCATTATCCGTACCATATTCATTTCTATTTTAATCAACTCGCCGTTCCTGTTCTTTATAGTCTGCTCGGTAATTTTACCTCCGCCCTCCATAAATTCCTTCAAGCCTTCGGCTCTTGCTGACCATCTATTTTGGGGCCACCATGGAAAAGGCGCTTTCTTCCCGATGATCTCAGCCAGGGAGAAACCAGTCAATTTTTCAAAAGCTGGATTAACATATTTTATGGATGTATCCGGATGGATTACTGTTATGGGATTAGGAGCGTTTTCCAGAAGGCTGGTGCTGAATTCTTCACTTTCTTTAATCGCCTCTAGTGCTTGTTTCGTTTCTGTGATATCCCTTGCTATGGATACCATGCATGGTTCACCATCGATCTCGATTGGATCACCTGAGAAGAGGGCTGTAACTATTTTCCCCGATTTCATACGCAGGTGAACTTCCTCGTTGTAAACCCGGCCCTGCTCCTCCAATATTTTTACTATTCTCTCGCGCTCCTTCATGCTCTCCCAGCAACTGATTTCTTTAGCGGTACGTCCTAGTGTTTCCTCCCGTTTACCTCCGGTAATCCGCGTGAAACCATCGTTGATGGCGATGAATCTGCCATCTTTTATCGTGGTGATGGCGATGGCATCAGGACAGCAAAGGAAGGCTTTGGCTAGTTTCTCCACCGATTCATGCAGTGCCGTCTCGGCTTTCTGGTGTGTGGATATATCCATTTTGCCAGGCGTTTCCGGAACATCGCTGTTATTTGCCGGTTTGCTGAGATTTTCTGTATGCCTGTGGTGGGCTTTCTTGATACCTATAATCTTGTTCTTGATTTCCAGGAGATTGGCCATGTTTTTCCCTCCGATAGAAGCCTACCCGAACAGCACTCATCTTCCGCGCCCCGCTTCTCTGCAAGTAATATTCAGGGCTCTTTATTTTAACGTTATTCCAACAACAAATCGGTAAATATTTTCGTAGTTGTTATAAACAAATCATAAACACACGAATACCTGCATGCTCAGCAGGGATATTTTGTCATATTGGGCAGGATAACTTCTCTACTTATTGCTGCAAACTGTGAACAGCCCGGAACTAATCAAAATCCATCCACCATGCGAATTGTATACTGCGGAAAATTTACGTCTTTTGATGGTATCCCACATGTAGTATAATGATTATTGAAGCTAAGATTGTCGCCGACATTACCTGTTTGGAGGACTGATATGGGTGAGATTAAAAGTGCCGCTGAAATAGCCAGGGAAAAGATAGAGAAGCTCGGGGAAATTACCGAAGAAGAGCGTCTTCAATGGAAATTTGCCCCGGAGGGGGAAAAACTGGCAGCTCGCTATCTCAAGGAGAACTGCAATCTTACCAGCGAGATTGCCAAATTTGATAATAAAGCCAAGCCAATTATTATTAAAGGTATAAATGATATCCTCCTGAGAAATATCGGTCTGCCCCGTAACCAAGCCGCCCGGACAAGTACAAAGAAAGCTATGGACGGGATTAAGGCGATAAAAAACGATAAGGTTGCTGTGGAGAATGTCTTCAGTAAAATCCGGCACATCCTCGACCATTATACTCAGCAGGGAGAGCAGCAGAAAAAGCAGGCTTACGAAGCGCTGAAAAAAGAATTCGAGGAGAAGATTCAACAGGCTTTGAAACAGCAGACAGGGGTCAACGCCCGAATGAAGATAGATGTAGAGAAACAGCCGCAGTTCGTGGAGGAATGGCAGAGATTACAATCGAGACTGGAAGGACAGTACCTTACTCTCCTGGACGAATACAAACAGGAGCTTGCTGCCATTAACTAGATATGACGATAGATGATTATGACGAGAGAGTTGAACAGGCTGCCCGTCATACGGAGATATTGAGACATCCCCGGCAGCATCTTTCCACTTTCGGTATTACCAATATATATTATTATCTTATTACCGAGCCGGTATACTCGGATCTGGTTGACAGCGCTAACGAGACGGTCATCAGGGAAGGCAGGGTTATCGCTGAAAGACCCAAGATTGTAACGCCTTACTACCTCACGCATCTCGAAGGCTTCAGCTATGATGCCCGGAGGTATTTCGATATGCTGCTGCGAATGCACGGGCCGGATACCCCCGGACTTTTTTACACCTATAAGAACGAGCCTAAAGAGCTTAATATAGTCTCGGACAGTTGGCAACTCGTAATAGAAAAACTGAATAAGCAAATCGATGAAAAAGGCGACCCGATGACATCCATCATCAAAGGGCAGGATGACCTCTGGGATGTTTCTTTACTGAAGTTTATTTATGAGATTACGAGTCGCTCGCTGCAGAGTAACATCGCCCAGCTTGGATCCAGGGGACTACTCGGCATGAGTCACGGGGGTATTCCCGTCGAAGCCAGGCAGAGAATTGAGGAATTATTCGACAAGGTGGCTCAGGGTGAGGTGCCGGCTCATGAACTGGAGGAGGAACTCAACCGCTGGGGGGCATTTCACGAATACCAGGACAGGTTTTTCGACGTGGTGAAGAGGGGAAAGAAGTAATACCGTATATTTCGCTTAAGGAGTAATCCACATGAAGATCACTATAGTGGAAGCCAGGGATCTTTCGGAAGCCTGGTTTCTTTGTCTTGGTAAAGTGATGAGTGAAGGCTATGAATACAAAATAGACCGCGGCAGTTATGAAGGGCAGACACGCAAACAACTTGACCTGGCGGTAGTCCATGTGAATTATCCGGCATCCAGACCGCTGATACCGGATGTACCTCAGGGCGTTCCCCCACCCAGCACTATGGAATATGTGGAGAGTTATTTACCCTACCTCATGGCGGCCCACCGCAAGGAAGGTGAGCAGTATACTTACGGGCAGTACTTGGAGAGACAGATCGCCGAGGTTATCCGGATGTATAAGGAAGACGGTCACTATACCAACCACGCTTTCATGGCGGTTGGTGATGACAAATCTATTTATCTGGATGCCCCTCCGTGCCTGCGGGTGATAGATACCAGAATCAGGGAAAACAAGCTGGATTTTTACGTATATTTCCGCTCGTGGGACCTTTGGGCCGGGTTTCCTTCGAATCTGGCGTCGATACAGCTTTTAAAGGAATATATGTCCAGCGAAATCGGTGTCGAAGATGGCGAGCTCGTAGCGATGAGCAAGGGACTGCATCTCTATGAATACTCCTGGGAACTGTCCAGGGCGGTATTACGGGTAAGCTAGCCGCATCAGGATTGTTTTTAATAATATGGAGGCTAAATGATGGAGCAGATTGATATCGTTGCTGATATGATTGTAAATTCGAATAGAATCGTGGTTTTCACCGGGGCCGGCTTCAGTACGGAGTCTGACGTACCCGACTTTCGCGGTCCACAGGGAGTCTGGCAGATGTTTGACCCCAACGAATTGAACCTGCAAAATTTCCTCCGCAGCGAAGAAATCAGGGAGAAATACTGGCAGGTACACAGGTTATTCTGGGAAACCGTCAGGGTGGCTGAGCCGAATGCCGGTCACTACGCCGTTACCGAACTGCATAACATGGGAAAACTCGATTGCGTGATTACCCAGAATACCGATGGATTACAGCAAAAATCCGGCACGCCCGATGAGAAAGTTTTCGAGCTGCATGGCACCATGCACTGGGTGGATTGCCTCGATTGCGGGGAGAGGTATCCCCGCGAACGCGCCCACGAGAAGATGCTGGCCGGCGATAAGGTACCCCGGTGTGATAAATGCAACGGTATTCTAAAACCGGCTACGGTGGCCTATGGCCAGTCGATGCCGGAGAGGGAAACCCGTGAGTCTGAATTACGGTCGGCCAGATGTGATATGCTCCTTGCCGCCGGTTCCTCGATGGTTGTCTATCCGGCGGCACAGATGCCCCTGATTGCCAAACGCGCCGGGGCGAAACTCGTCATACTCAATCTTACTTCTACCCCTCATGATCACCACGCCGATGTTGTCATTAATGACATGGCCGGCGTCGTGCTCTCCCGTATAATGACGAGAGTAAAGGAAATATTACAAGCATGATCACACGCTAGATATTTGGGCGTATTCCATCCTATTAGCCGGATAGCCTTAAAAAATCTCGGGGAAATAGTCGGGGTGTCAGGTTGGGCAAATCAAAGTTCATAATATTCCCGTTATTGATTTTAATACCTCTACTGGTATCTTATCTGATATATCATTACGCCATCGCTGATAGTTTTAATCGTGAATTTAATCAAATCGTTAGGCCGTACGTATTTGATATTGGCAAGTGGGAAGTACTGACCCTCAGCACTGAAATCGATAGTCTCCTGAGCGATGAAACAGATATTTCTGACGAGGATACGAGTATGGTTAAAGCCTACTTTGCCAACCTTGAGATAATAAGATGGCTGGAATATGCAATTTCGGCCATCAATTCGGGTACCTGGGAGGGTGACCCTGACGAACTGGAAGAAGAACTGGATGAATTACTGCAGCAAAATGAGACAATAGTCGGTGCTGTTGAACTGGTGCTGGAAAAACAGATAAGAGAGGCTCTTGTTGACCAAGGTATTTTAAATCCCTGGCAGGACCATACGGATTATCGGGGCAGTTTCCCGCCGGTGAACTTCATACTGGATAAACCGCCGTGTGTGTTGGTGATATCACCCCGGGACAGAATAGAGCGCATGAGAGAGACAACACTCTTCCCGGGCATCGGCGAGGAAGATATGGAGGATATTGAAACGCAAATTACCGGGTTGGGATATTCGGCACTGGTAGTGGAGGTGGGCGGGATGGCTACCTATCCCTATTACGTTACCGATAGGGCAAGTCTGGAGTATGTTATCGACACTATCACCGAAGAATGGTTGCACCAGTACCTCGCCTTTAAACCGCTGGGATTCCTGTATATTCTTGATTTGGCTGGCATAAGGCGTAACTTTGATATTGTTACGATGAACGAGACGCTGGCCGGGATGGTAAGCGAAGAAATCGGGGCGATTATCTATGAAAAGTATTACTCCCCAGGAGAGCCGGAATATACCCCGCCGCCGGAGGATGAACCGGTTTTCGATTTTGGGAAAGAGATGAGAGAAATCAGGCGGACTGTCGATGAATATCTCGCCCGTGGTGAAATTGAGCAGGCTGAGGAATATATGGAACAGAAACGGTTGTATCTGGCGGAAAACGGATACTACATAAGAAAGCTTAACCAGGCGTATTTTGCGTTTCACGGCGCCTATGCTGATAGTCCTACTTCCATAAATCCCATCGGCACTGAAATGAAGAAGCTTCGAGAGCAAAGCGATTCTCTAAAGGAGTTTTTGGAGACCGTAGCTGGAATGACTACCCGTCAGGAACTGGCGGAGAGTATTAAATAAATCTGATCATTAGTATCTGTATTTCAGTTATACTATGCGGAACACCACAATTGCTGTTGTCACTACATTCTCCGTTACCGGATTAAAGTAGCGCTCAAAAGTAACATCGATGACCTCAAACTCTTCCTCGCAGTTCGAAAGCCATGTGTTTACTTTACTTTCCAGGTCTTTATTCGTGTTGCTTCTGAACAACTTTATCCTGAGGTCTTTAGCCCTTATTGGATAGGACATAAGGGTATCCTCCCGGACACTATTGTATCAGAATTAGTGGCGAAGAGCACCTTCATTTTAATATACGGGGCGATTCAACACTAAGAAAAGAGGATTCCAGATATATTAGTCTGGAATCCTCTTCATTTTTTGTGTTTCTTTGATAGATATTATCGACAAATACCCACTGAGCAACCGTCCTGACATGTAAAGCTTCCATTATTATCGGGCGAGCATGTGCCTCCGCTGTTATTACCTATACCACTTCCGCCTCCGGTAAGAGCTTCCGGCTCCAGGATTTCTGATTTTACCGCGGGTTTAATATAGGGTTCTTTCATAATCTAACCTCTTCTAAATGGGCAATATTATAAAATACCGGCTAATACCTGATTTTATCCTTTTTACCCTTTGATTTTTTTATAATATCGGCTGTTGTCAGTTCCTCAATCAGATTATGCACATCAGCTTGAGCATCCTCAAGAGAAACATCAAACCGTTCGTTTAGTCTTTTAGCTATTTCGTTTATTTCCAGATTTCCATCACATAATTCCCATATGAAAGACGCGGTCTTGTTCAACGTGTGTGATGATAACCCGTCCTCCTTTATTACTACTATAGCGTCGCCGATGCGCCGCCAGATTACTTCGTCTTTCTGCACTGGATATATAGTTTTCAATTCAGATACTCCGCTCCTGTTATTCCCTCAAGTTCGTCGGTGACTCGCCAGAGGGTATCGCTGTCCCTGTTAAATTCAAGCTCGTATATGGGGATGGACTTAACCACTTCAGAACTGAAATCCGCCATTATGGAGTAGGCGGTTTTTTTATCATAATTCCCCACGCATGACGGGCCGATTATCTGACGCATAAAGCGTAAATACGCCTCAGCTTTATCAAGATAACGCCAGGCTGTTCTGTTATTCTGCTTGAGCAAAAAAATACATCTTAGTGGTGCCGTGGTGTTCCGTCCGGGCAGGAGATCACCAATTATAGGCGTGTTCTGGATGATTACACCTTTCCCGTTTACACCGGGGCGGGACATCAGTAATATTTCATCGTTGAAAACCTCGCCTTGTCTATCGCTGCAAAGTCGGGCTATAGTTGTCTTCCCGATATTACTGGGCCCGGCGAAAATGAGGATTTTTCCGTTACGCAGGATGCCGCAGGCGTGCACCAGCATGGCTGGTGGATTGGTCCCGTATTTCATCTTACAGGCAGAATAGTATGACACGGAAATCAGCTGATTCAGAAGATTGGTACTGTTATCTGGATCTATCAGTGCTTTCTCTCCCGTGATCTTTACGGTGCGGCTGTCCAGGTCATACTGCCCTTGGAGCAGTCTCCCGGAACTGCGGAAACGATTCCCGTGGCGTATATATCTGCTTCTTGTTAAAATTGAACTGATTTTACTGGTACTCAAGCGGGATGTTAATTCTAACTCTACGAAAACATCGGGTTCGGCATCAACCAGATAGTTACGGTATACATCCTGGAGCTTTCGGAGGATTTCGGGATCGTTACATCTCAATTCACAACAGATACTCCCTATCTGTAATCCTAGGGTACTTTCTAATTCAGTGGTATTTACCCGTTTCGGTAGTAAAGCTTTCATTTCTTTAGGCCGCTTCTCCATTTAAATGGGGTATTTATACCCTGTCCTATTTAAGTGATGACCTGATATCAGCCAACCACACCTTAAATATATGGAATTACTGTTAATAAGTAGTTATCAATGGGTTAGAAACCAGTAGGAATATTCGTGATCTAAAAAAGCGGGGTATTTTAAATCCTGCTGATGTCCATTCGTTAAATATCGGGGTATTTATGGAATATTTATATTAATATAGGTTTTTTTTAGGAGATTTTCACTTCAGGCTGGGTAATATGGATATTGAAGTATGAAAAGGTAATTAAATAATATTGGGAGTAGGATATGTTATCTTCCGATGAGATAAAACCAATGTTGACCGTAAAGGACGTGGCTCATCTCCTGCACATCCATGTCAACACGGCAAGGCGGTGGAGTGATCAGGGTATCATCAAGTCCTATCGCATCACTCGTCGGGGTGACCGCAGGTTCCGCCGCGAGGATATTATGCGATATCTCGCCGAGTTTAATGAATCCAGCTTCGAGGAAGATACCCCCCGAGAACGCAAGTCAGCCTATAAATTCCCGGTTGACATGAGTAAAAGGTGATATAACTTGTTTTGCTAATGAATGTTTAAAGATAAGCCTTGTCTTTTTCATACGGCTTTCCATCTGCGTTTATTAGAAACAGTATATCACCGGTAATAACTGTGTAATTGTTTAAAAATATATCACCTTTATAAAAATGATTGATGCCGATTTTAAAAATATCCTCCACTGTGCTAATCTTATAAAAAACGTTCTAACCGGAAGAGTCCATTTTTCTTACCTCATTCTAACTTGAATATAGCATCATTACGATAGTGAATATTTTACACATATTATCGAAATCACGAGGGCTTAAAAATATTCTAACGAGAATACGTACGGTATTGTCTCGTTTTGGTCTTTCTCCAAGAAAATTCAGACGCTTGCTGACCCAGTATTGTTCGTTAACCCGGGGACTAGAATGCGTACCTACCTTTTTTCTTACCGCGGTAACTCTGAAAAGACATCCAAAGTTAATTAAGAAACTCTGCCAGTATGGAGTTGAATTCGCGATTCATGGCTATATCCACACCGACTATGGTATGTTGAGCTATCAAGAACAAAAAAAGCACTTCAATAAAGCAATAGAAACCTTTAATAAATGTGAAATCCCTTTTACCGGTTTCAGAGCTCCGTTCTTACGTACTAATGACAACACATTTCGGGTAATTAATGACCTGGGATTTAAGTATGACAGCAGCATTACCGTGCACTGGGATGTCATTGATGATAATGATGGATTTACCAGAGAGGCACGTCGTGAATACCAGAGGGTTTTGGATTATTATAACACACATCAGGCTCGAAGCTACCTCGTTCTGCCCCGGATAATCGATAATTTCGTTGAAATTCCGGTTTCAATGCCAGATGACGAAATCATCATGGAAAGACTCGGTGTTACCGATGAAGATAAAATGAGCAGTATCTGGAATGATATTGTTAAGAAATCTTACCAATCAGGTGAGATTTTTACCATTCAACTTCACCCGGAAAGGATTTCTCATTACGAAAAAACTCTCATCGGTATAATCAGGGATTTGAAGCAATACAATCCGCCAATATGGCTGGCTACTTTAAGGGAAGTAACCGAGTGGTGGAAGGAGAGGAATAATTTTCAGTTCCGGATAGAGGACGAAGGTCATGGCAAATATAGAGTAAAGGCGGATTGCTCCGAAAGGGCTACCATATTGGTGAAAAATGCCGGAGTTAATGTTCCTGTAAAAGAGTGGTTTGATGGTTATCAGAGCGTTGAATCCAGGGATTTTGTAATAGAGAGCACAAAGAAGCCTGTTATCGGTGTTAAACCTGACTCATCTCCGCGTGCCATTCAATTACTGCGGAATGAAGGCTATATTGTTGAATCTGGTGAACAACCTGATAATTATTCAGTGTACCTGGAAGGTCTGGCGGAGTTTGATAAGACTGAAGAAAAGGCACTTTCCCAAAAAATTGAACAAACCGATGCTCCGCTGGTCAGATACTGGCGGTGGCCGAATCAGGCCAGAAGCGCTGTCTCTGTTACCGGCGATATAGATGCAATTACCATTAACGATTTCATATTAAGGATTCTGGAAACGCTCTTTACACCGATTGAAAAAGAGAGAAAGACTTCACTTAAATAATTAGAAGGATCTATTCGTAAATATCCTTTTATTTTTTATCACTCACTGGCCCTTGTACTTACCAGACGAGTCGGAATTCCGTTAATTATCATAATACACCGGTCTTGCAGACGTATTTTACTGCCCTGAAATCTTTATTCACCCTTCATATTTCGTGATGTTGTTATTCTCCTGCGATATGACATGTTTTGCCAGTTGACTTCGGGGATTATTAGTCTCAGGATGGTCCTTTAGGGACCTTTTCAGGAGGCAGCTTGCGGTAAAATGAGGTCGGACTTAATGCTGAAGTGATAGTATCTGATGGATGCTGGTGTGAATATTGGTCGGCTGGTTCTTACCGGAGTATCTACCCGCTGTAATTACGCATTAATGCCCATCAGTTTCCTGTATACACCAAGGTATTTTTGCCCCATTGTTGACCAGCGATATTGACCGTAAAACTCCTTGGCCAGTGCTCCTAAAGCGGCTCTCTTTTCCGGGTTATGATATAGTTCCAGAATCCGCTCGGCCAGTTCTACCTCATCGCCAGGCTGGAAATATACCAGGCATTCGCAATTTATAAGAGCTACCAGCCCGGGTATTTTGCTAGATACCGTAGCTTTACCCATGGCAAAATATTCCAGTACTTTATTCGGCGTCCCGACATCATCGAGCATTGGTGCTATACAGACATCAGCGCAGGCTATATACTGTGGGACTTCCTCATAAGGTATATAACCCGTGAAGTTTACATGGTCCTTTATATTAAGAGCATTCACCATCTTTTTAAGATTCGGGAGGTATTCTCCGTCGCCAACGATATTTAGCTTTAACTTGGGTACGTCTTTCAATAGAATCGGGAATGCCTTGATCATTGTCTGGATCCCGTACCTTTTTAGAGTGCCGCTGACGATTGTCAGGGTAAAGTAGTCATCCTTTTCGGTACAATCAGATGGTTCCAGCTTAAAAACAGATTCATCAACAACGTTTAGCACCAGCGTAATTTTATCACTGCGAACGTGGTATGATTCCAGCAGTTGTTTTTCTACAAGAACATCCGTTACGATGACAGAATTCGCGAAAGTAGCGCAGAGTTTAATCAGGCATCTTACCATTCTGGTAAGCAGGTGATTACTGCTTACGCCGAAGCTGGCTGTAAACAAAGCCTCTGTTTTTTCAAACATATAATATATTACTTTGGTTCCCAGGAGTTTGGGGAATATTGTGGTGAATACCAGAAAATCTGGCACATTACATACCTCGATAACGTCTAAACGCTTCCTCAGCGAAAGCCAGGCCAATTTAAGTGATACCATAAGGAAAAAAACAGAGTAATCAATTAAGTACCAGAAGACTTTATTGCGGTGGTATGAATAATATACACGGTGGACATTTACACCGTTCATTATCTCAAACTTCTTCTGGCCTTTTAGTCCGATGCAAACGACATCAACCTCATACCCTTCTTTAGATAGTGTTTCGGCATTTCTCCTCATGTTTCTTTGCCAGGGGTAAGGTTTCTGTCTGACGATACAGACTCTCTTTTTCTTATTATTTTCCTTGCTCATAAAAACCTATTCAGTGCAAAACGGAAGAATTGCGATTTATCTCATAGCTTAAGTTTATAAATGAGACAGCGCTTACTCCTCCTCTTCTTCCGGTTTAGCCCGTTCACCGGATGGGGATACCAGGTTGATCAGCCACCTGAAGTTCAAAATGATCCAGGCTATGATTATTCCGGCTATGGCGCCTGTTAATAGGGTGTTACGCGCCCTGCTTCGTTCCGGAAGAACTGGAAAAGGGATAGAGGGATTACCTGCAACCAGGTACTCGTTTTCTAACGACTCGATATTATATCCCGAGAGAGCTGTTAGCTCGTTGTTAAGTTCCTCAAGCCTGGCGGTTAGCGTATTAACTCTATCCTGAGCTGCTAGTATTTCTGTGTTTGCGGAAACTTGGTCATATCCTAATTGTTTTTCTAGTTCTTCAAGGTCTTTCATGGCTTTTGCCAGCGCGACGGATATTCTATCAAAAGCTAGTTCACTATCTGATTGACTGTTTCCTCCATCGAGACTCATTATCTGATCGTATAATGGTATCAGTTTTTCCTGCAGAGTCTGGAGTTTGGCAGTAAGCGAATCTACTTTAATTTTAGCTATCTGGTACTCCAGAGTTGCCGTTGGATCCTGCTGACTCGCTCGTTTCATTAAGTCGTCATATTCTTGTTGAGCTTCAGCGAGAGCTTCAGCAACAGTCTCGATTTTAAGCATCAGGTTATCGTATGCAGTACCGGACGTTATTCCGGTCGCAATCATTTCGGTTAGCCCCATGGTTGTCTCGGTGCCGATTATTAACGTATCGAGCTCGTCCTGTAATCCTCTGATTTTGGCTTCCAGTATCATACTATACGCTGTATCTTCGATACTTAAACCTGAAGACTGGTCGATCATATTCTGTAGCTCCGACTCAGCCTCTGTCAGTTCAGCAGTAACTTCTCCCATTCTGTCAAGTATATTGTCATATTCTTCCTGGAGTTCTGATCCTTCGAGGTACTGTATGGTAAGTTCACTAATATGAGAGTTAAGTTCTTGCTGTAAAGCTTCCACTCTGGCGTTGAGAGCAATGTAACTGGGATTACTAAATATCTCATCTGATAAAAGGGTATCCAGCTCCAGTTGGGCTTCGTAGAGATTATTCTTGACATTTTCTATCTCTTCTGAGGTAAATTGATACAACTGCTCTTGCCTGTCTTTCTCTTCGTCTATCAGGTAGTCCACGAAAATCTGGGGTACCAGTACAGCGAGGTTAGCGGCCTCTTCTTCGGTATCGGCAGTGATTGTTAACCTGATAGCGGGGATCTCACTGTTGTAATCGTAATCCGTCGATATCATATCGTCGAGTTCATCTACAGTATAGGAATATTCAATAGGTCGTTTATCCAGTTCTTCGGCGAGAAACTCGAAGAACGGCAAACTATTATGTTTGGCGGCATAATATTCGGCCATCTGTTGCATAATATATAGGGGTTGATATTCATACCCAGGATTCACCAGCTGAATGCTGACTATACTCATGTACGGTCCCCCGGTATCTATCCCCAGAAATCCCAGCAGGCCCATACCCTCGGTGTCTCCCCCGGTTTCACCTTCAGGCGTAATAAATGCAGGGCTGATAAGCCAGTAACCAAACGCCAATAATATCCCAACAATTAAGCCTATACCCAGTATTACCAGTGAGCGTCGGCTCAGAATGGGTACCATAGCGAGTTTCTTTTTGGTAGATTCCTCTTCCTTCTCGACTACAGTGCTTTTCTTCTTGGATTTGCTTTCACTAGTAATTTCAGTTTCCTCCTGATGCCTTCTGGGTGTTTAGCTGATCTTTATATCTTATCATATCATATCTTGTATTTATATTAGCCAATCAATATCTAAATATTTTATCGTTCTATGCCTATTTCCAGTCTAGTATCCACAAACTCCTGAACATGTTTACATATAATATCGACTTCTTCAATAGTTAATTCCGGATAAATGGGCAACGATAGGATTTCTTTGGTTATCTTTTCTGTTACCGGTAACGACAACTCATCGCCGCCGGAGTTGCGCCAGGCTTCCTGTAAGTGAACAGGGATGGGGTAATGCATACCGGTACTTATGCCCTTGTTTTCCAGCCATTCGCGAAGCTGCTCCCGTTCCGGTACTCGCACCACGTAGAGATGATATACATGCTTTCCCCAGGGCATCTCCTGTGGCTTTATTACCGAATCTGGCAATCCCTCGTTATATGCTTGAGCCAGGCTCCGCCTCTTTTGGATCCAGTTTGCCAGGTGAGGCATTTTTACTTTGAGTATGGCAGCCTGTAACTCGTCAAGCCTGCCGTTTATGCCGATTAATGCGTGGCGGTATTTTTCATTCTGCCCGTGGTCCCGTAGCATGCGGCACCGCTGAGCTATAGCAGGATCAGAGGTGGTAATCATGCCTCCCTCACCGTAAGCCCCCAGATTCTTGGTGAAATAGAAACTGAAACAGCCCGCATCACCTATTGAACCGGACCGACGCCCTTTGTATTCGGCTCCGTGCGCCTGACAGGCGTCTTCTATTATCTTCAGGTTATAAGCCCTGGCTATATCAATTACCGGGTCCATGTCAGCGGGATGCCCGTACATGAAAACCGGGATTATAGCCTTGGTTTTACCCGTAATAGCCTTTTCAAGTTGCGAAGTGTCTATGTTATAGGTATCGGGATCAATATCTACCAGTACCGGCCTGGCTCCTGCTAGGATGATAGCTTCAACCGTGGCTATAAAGGTATGTGAAACGGTGATTACTTCATCCCCCGGGCCGATACCGCAGGCGCGAAGGGCTATATGCAGGGCATCGGTCCCGGAAC
>SMTZ1_10001781_pt1 | contig 39513 bp, 47 predicted proteins | sample DeeMarSWOR136_30_FD_25667 | JGI IMG/M metagenome (IMG submission 25667)
TAAGAAAGTTGCTGGAAAAACGTTCCCGTCGATGAATCTGATTTGTTTTTTAAAAATAGTCAAATATTACACTGTAATATCCGCACGGAGAAAAACTAATTATCCTGTTTTTTATCCCCCTTCCCTTTACGTATCTTACGAATAACGGAGCTGTACATCCCGGGATGCCCTTTCCTATTGGCGTATTCAGAGGTAAAGCTTACCACCAGCTGGAGGCCCTCTTTGACTTCTTCCGCGTTGTCCATGATAAGCTTGTCCCAATTTTTCTTGCTTATCCTCTTTCTCTCCTCAGACAACCCGGAACGTTTAATAATTTCGGGCTTAACCCCGCCGATCAGATCTATCTTCGCGCCCTCTGTAGAAGGATGTCCGTAAAAACTCTCGTCCTCGGCAACACCGAAAACAGAATCATAATGGGTTTCAAACTCCCATCCCAAATACCTTTTCACGTTTCTGGGGTCGTATTTCCTGGACTTCCAAAAGAAAGGGAATGGCGCTTTCCTGATGGTTGACGTGTCGGATCCTCCGCCCATGCTTTCACACTTTAAATTTCGTGAAAAGACTTTAAAAGCTAATCATTAAACTCTATGCAGTCCATCCCGTCCATTTCTATTATTTCGTATTCCTTTCTGAAACGACTCTCTCCGTTAAGCCTGTGTTTTTTAAGAAATTCCTCCTCGAATTTCAGAATCCCTTTATCTTTATCGACTATAACAGGATATTTTAGTTTTCCGATCTCCACATATCCCTTTAAACCGTAAAAAAAGTTCTTTATCGGAGCTTCATATTTAATAGCGACCAATACCTTCCCCTTTCCTACAACTTTAACATCGGAACTTTCCTCGGACATAGCAATCAACTTATTTAATTACTTTTTAATAGTTAATATAAATATTTATAAAGCTTTCCGTTGCTTTCCTGATACCGCTTTCCCCCTGAAAATATCCAAATTTTCGGTTTTTTCCGAAGGAAAAGAAGGGAATTTATAAACAATGTAAGAGGATTATAAATATGAGGAATTTGATTTACGGGGTGTTCCTCATCCTGATAATAATAACTTTGTGGAGTTCGGGGTGCGTTCGGACCCCGGAAGGGTCCATAACCGTTTCCGAACTGATTCAAAATCCGGTTTACGATGAGGAGGTCACGATCTACGGCAGGGTGAGCGATCTGGGAGAACTGTTCTGTCCCTGTTTCACGCTCACCTTCGGAGGGAAGAGCGTGGAGATATGGTATGATTTAATGGTGGAGGAGTCGGTTACATGGCCTGCAGTGAGCGTGGAGGGGATCGAAAACGGGGACTGGATTCTCGTTACGGGCAGGCTGAGGCCCAGCGAGGGCGTCCAGGTAAGACCGACCTTCTGGGCCAGGAAGATTAAAAAAACAGGAACAAGCAGACTCGAGACAGTCTGCGAAGACAAGTGCGGGGACGGGATATGCCAGGAAATAGTCTGCCAGGCTATAGGATGTCCCTGTTCTGAAACCTCCCAGACATGCCCCCAGGACTGTAAACCAGCGGGGCTTCCGAATCCCGCATCCGTTTACTGCGAACAGAAGGGAGGCGTCTTCCAGGGGATCGAAACCCCCAACGGAACGATCGGATACTGCTCGCTCCCGGGCGGAAGGGTATGTGAAGAATGGGCGTTCTACAGGAGCAACGGGACGGAATGCAACCCTCCTGAATAAGTATCTATTTTTTTTCCATCAGGATTTAAAAACAGTTTACAAATTCTTAACATGGTCTACAACGTGTTGAACAAATTACTTTCGGACAAAAGGCTGGAAAACGCAGTGATAACTGTTTTCAGGGAGGGGACGATCGAAAACAAGGAATGGGTATACGGAAGGGAGATAGTTGAGGTTAACATATCCTTTCTCACATTCAGGGGAGGAGAAACAGGATACGAGGAGTTCTCTGTCCCCCTTGAAAGGATACTCATGATCGAGGTTGAGGGAAGGCCTGTCTTCAGGAAGAAAAAACAAATAAAAAAGATATACCCAAGAAAGTGATCTTATTTTCTCAGACACCGCATACAAACGTTCGGTCTCCTGGTCTTCATCAGCTCCGAAGTCGCTTGTATGTATCTCTCCAGGCACTCCTCAGAGCAGAAATTCCTTTCCCATTTCCCGACCCTTCCGTAGACCTCCACCCGTTCCTTTACCCCCTCCCTTTTCTCTATCGGTTTTTTGCAGAATTCGCACTCCTTTTTGAAAATCATGGTCTGGATATCCTCCTTTCCCTGTTCTTCTCGCGGGTAATCTCCTTGAATGCCATGTATGTGTTATCCCCCCTGTAAACCCATCCCCTGTTTCTCTTTCTCCAGTTTAGAGGCGTTAAGGAGGATTCGAATGAAAGGGATAACATGGTATAATATTTCCAGTTCATAAACCCACCAATTTATTATTTCAGAAAATATTTAAAAACAGATTCTAACTTGTTTACCTGCCGAATCTTTTGGAGACCCCCCTGAAAAGCAGATAAACAGCGACCAGGAAGATGGCATACTCTATAAGGATCCCTGTGGTGAAGGTTCCCACACCCAAACCGGTAACCTCCCCGACAGAGGAAACAAAGAGCGGAGAACCGATGTAATGGGTTTCCCCATCGGGGTTCACATGAATAATGGAAACTAACAGCGCGGCTATGACCATGGAAAGAATAAATGTTTTTTTTCTAACCATGTATATAATATTTGTTTTCCCCCTTTTTATTTTTTAGCCCCTGCCCGCATGTTTTCCCAAACTTATTTATTTCTCCAAAACAATTAAATAGGATGAGGGAAGAGGAACAAAAACTGACAGAGAAGGACAAAAGGATCATCGAGAACATAGAAAACTTCATATGGGATCCGAACAAATACAAGGAAGAGAAAAAGTAATTCTAAAATTTATATACAATCAGTTTATTATTTTAATATGGAGCTTGGACACTTCTTGAGATCGGCATGGCTGTTCATTGTAGGTGTCGCTGTCTCGATAATAGGAGTATACACGCTCCTTGCGATGCCCGATATAGGATCCGCTTCTTTCCTGATAATGTTGGTTGGTCTCTTCTTTACAGGGACCGGATCCATATACGGAAAAAGAAAGCTGAGAGGTGATTACTACATGACATCTGAAGAACCTGGTTTAGGAAGGTTTAGGAAGGAGAAGCCCAAACCTGTGACCGAGCAGGCACCGACCGAAACTGATGCAGGCGAGGAATTCCTGGAGGAGGCCGAGCAGGCAGAAGAGCAGAGGGTGGAACGCCCGGAAATAAAGACAGCAAAACCCGTCCTCGAAACCAGAGAGGAGCCTCCCGAGGAGGAGCATGTCAAGGTCGTAAAGGTTCTTGTATGCCCCAAGTGCGGGACGGAGAACCAGGAAACGGACAAGTTCTGCTACAACTGCGGAAAGAAACTGAGACTGAAGGGCTTCCCCGGAGAGAAAAAGGGCAAGGCCAAGAAATAGAAAGAGTCAGGAGAACATCCGAATCAAACCAGTCTCCACCTCGCTCCCCTTTCCTTGTCCTCAAGAACTATCCCCATCTCTTTAAGATCCGATCTTATTTTATCGGAAACGCCAAACATCCTTTTCTCCCTGAGATCCTCCCTGATCCTGACGATGGCATCCATAAGCTCCACGAAATGCCCGGGGTCTATCTCCTTCCCTTTCAGACCCTTTAACATACTCTCAAGTTCCTTCGCGAAACTTTCATCCCTGCCTTTCAGGGTTTCATGAAGGTCCACAAGCATGGTGAAGACCTTTCCAAGAAGTTCAGGAGGGATTTCCCTTTCAATCCTAAGGATCCCCAGGACCCTGTCAAACCTTTCTATAACCTTCAGACAATCCTTCGCGTTCTTCCTCCCCATTTCTTTCCTGTCCATCAGCCTGTTGACCTCCCTGATGAAATCAAACACTTTCGCTAAAGCCTTCCCTATATCCAGGTCATCATCCATCGCCTCCGTGAAGTCCTTCTGAACCCTCCTTACCAGTTCTTTCACCTTCCTGCTGTCCTTTCTCCCTTCAACCTCCTTTAAAAGATCGACAAAGTTGCGGATCTTCTCCACCGATTGTTTGGCGGACCAGAGGGCCTTGTCCGTGATGTTGAGTTTAGATCTGTAATGGGTTGAGAGCAGGGCGTAACGTATCGCCAAAGGGTCGTGCCCCCTTTCCGTCATATCCTTCAGGGTGAGGTAGTTACCCAGGGATTTTGACATCTTCTTTCCCTCCACCATCACATGCTCGTTATGCAGCCAGTACCTAACGAAGGGCTTCCCCGTCGCCGCCTCTGTCTGCGCGATCTCGTTATCGTGGTGGGGGAAGATCAGGTCAACCCCTCCCGTGTGTATGTCCAGTGTGTGTCCTAAGTATTTGGTGGACATGACAGAGCATTCGATATGCCAGCCAGGTCTCCCCTTCCCGATATCAGTCTCCCAGAAAACGTTCCCGTCATCCGGGTTCCAGGCCTTCCAGAGCGAGAAATCCTTCGCCTCATCCTTGGTGTACTCGTCCTGCGAAACGCGAGCGCCAACCTTCAGTTTCGACAGGTCCAGCTTCGATAACTTCCCGTAGTTTTTGAATTTCGAGATCCTGTAATAGACAGAGCCGTCCCTCCCCCTGTACGCGATCCCCTTCTTCAGCAAAATCTTAATCAGACCGACCATCTCCTGGATGTGCTCGGTCGCCTTGGGGTAGATCTCGAACCTCTCCACATTGATCTTTCCGAGGTCCTCAAAGAATATCTCCGTGTACTTCTGGGTGAAATTCTTCAGAGTCAAACCCTCCTTCCTGGAGTTACGAATTGTCTTGTCGTCCACATCCGTTATGTTCATCACATGTTTCAGACGGAACCCCCTGTATCTGAGATATCTCCTCAGCAGATCATAGAAAACGAACGCCCGTAAGTTTCCTACATGGGGATAATCGTAAACAGTGGGACCGCAGGAGTAAATGCGGACGAAATCCTTCCTCAACGGCTTGAATTCATCCTTCCTCCTGGTCAGGGTGTTGTAGAATCTCAGAACCATGCTATCATCATAATATTATCCGGCAAATCCTTAAAAATGCGCTACACCGTCCTCAGATACCCTATGATGATGAAGAAGACCGCGGCTGCAAAAAAGAAACCGAACATCATGCCCACCGTCCCCCTGGATTCGGGAGGCATCGCCAGGACCCCCATGAAGAAAACGATCAGAACGAGTATGATTATCAGGAAAACCCTGGTAAGATTGCTAACCATTAAACCCACTGTTTAATAATTCCCCCTTAGGGCTTTAAAAATCTGAAACGTTTTTAATTCTTGAAAACAATCCGATAGTATGAAAAGGAAACCGAAAATAGGAGTAGGGGTAATCGTTATAAAGGGAAACAAGGTTCTTATGGGCAAAAGGAAGAACATCCACGGGGACGGTTCCTGGTGCTTCCCCGGAGGTCATCTGGAATTCAACGAGGGGATAGAGGACTGCGCCCGCAGGGAGGTCATGGAAGAAACGGGAATCAGGATCAGAAACCCAAGGCTGGGAACCTTCACGAATGACATTTTCGACAAGGAGGGGAAGCATTACGTCACACTGTACGTGATCTCCGAACACCATTCAGGCGAACCGAGGGTAATGGAACCTCACAAATGCGAGGGATGGAAATGGTTCGAATGGGGCAAACTCCCAGAACCTCTATTCCTTCCGGTTAGGAATTTATTGAAAAGGAATTATAATCCCTTTGGGTGATTTCATGAAGCTCTGGACCGAGAAGTACAAGCCCGAGAAAACAAACGAAATCCTCAGCCAGGGCAAGGCCTTAAAAGAAACGGCCGAATGGCTTGAAACCTGGAGACCGGGGGAGAAAGCCCTTCTCCTTTACGGCCCTCCGGGAACGGGAAAGACCCTGATATCCGAGGTTCTCGCCAGGGAGAGGAAATGGTTTCTCATGCAGGTAAACGCCTCTGACGAGAGGAATTCCGATTCCATAGATTCCGCCCTCTCCGAGGTTTCCAAGAACCTCTCGCTCTTCCATCCAGGGAAGATAATACTCATAGACGAGGTGGACGGGATATCCTCCCAGGACAGGGGAGGAGTGAAAGCCATAACCAAGATAATAAAGGAGTCCAGGTTCCCTGTCATAATAACAGCCAACAATCCCTACGTCCCCAAGCTCCAGTCCCTGAGAAATCACTGCAGGCTGGTCAAGCTATCCAGGATCAATGTCAACTCGATAGAGAAGAGGCTGAGCGAGATCTGCGAGAGGGAGGGGGTGAGAACGAAGGAAAACGTCCTAAAGAACCTGGCCCGTTGGTCCTCCGGAGACCTCCGTTCCGCGATAACCGATCTCCAGACCCTGTGCCAGGACAGGATGGAGATAACGGAAAAGGATCTCGAATCCCTGGGATACAGGGAGAGGGAAACGAGCATTTTTTCAATCCTGCCCACGGTCTTCAGATCCAAAAACCTTAACGCCTCCAGGCAGGCGATAAGGGGCTGCGACAAGGATCCGGACGAGATATTCTGGTGGATCGAGAACAACCTCCCCCAGGAGTTCGAACATCCCGACTCCCTCGCGAACGCTTTCGACATCCTCTCCAAAGCCGATTTTTTCAGGCAGAGGGTCCTCACCCAGCAGAACTGGAGGTTCAAGGGGTTCATGATCGACATGCTGGCAGGGGTTTCATTCGCGGGCGAAACCTCGAAACGCTTCATCCCTTACAGATCCCCGGACAGGTTCATAAGGCTCGCGAACCTCAAGAGAAGGAAGGCGATGATGTCCGGGATCTACAGGAAGATCAGTTCGTACACGCACACCTCAGGGAAGATCGTCCACAACTTCTACATGCCCTACCTCAAGATCATGCTGAAAAGGAAGAAAAAGCCCGATCAAGAAGGAATTGAATTAAATGAGGAAGAAATCAGGCTTATTCTGAACAGCTGAGTAGGATTTAAAGTTTTCTATTACCAGTTTTATATGAAAATCGGATTGTTCATGCCCCAGCACGCTGACCCCACCAGTATAAAAAGTTTTGCTGCGTTTACTGATTGCCTTTTAGGCGAATTACTACTGTATGGCGTAAACGCAGAGGATTACGGCTGTTGTCTCTGCGAATATAAAAAAATACCTTATGATGAAGGGTTTGATGTTGCAATAGTTCATCCTCACCGTTCAGAGGAATGTTACAGGAAAATAAAAGGCGTAATCGAAAATGAACCAGATTTAGATTTCTATATATTTGCTGTGAACATTTCAGAAAGAAAAGAAATGATAGGGAAACATCCCAACCTTAAGTATATAGAGGGCAGGGATCCCAACGATAAAGAAGTTATTGACAGTCTGAGGGAAAGATTGAAATCATCTAAATAGAGCCAATTAGACATCAAACACGACAACCTCATACCCGTTTTTCCATTCCCATTCCCCTTCTCCCCTCTCCACGTACGTGTCCTCGATATGACCGGGACATGGGGCGAAGCTCGTGTCCGCCATCAGGAGTTTCTTTCACCCGTGATCCAGCCAGAGCGGATCCTCACATCCCTGAATTTTTTCGATCTCCTCTGTTATTTCCTCCTCAATTTGTATCCCCACAAACGTATGCTCCCCCTTAAGCCAGATCATCTTCGCATCGATCCCGACCGATTCCAGCATGGAAGCGAAAAGTATTGCATGATCCTCGCAGTCCCCTCCCCCGGTTAATATGGTCTCGCAGGGTGTCGCTATGTATTCCTCCCCCTTGGGATCATCCACGTAACTCACCCTCTCGTGGACGTAGCGGTGGAGGGAGATGACAGGGTTTTCGCTGTTCGGGGAAACTATGGAAACCGCGAGATTCCTCACGATCCCAGGGTCCATCGCCTCCCTTATGTTCTCTTCCGAAAATTCCGCCAGTTTCCCTGTCTTGCACTCGGGGTTGAAAACGAGGTTTTTCTCCTCCTTCAGGATTTCGTTCTCCCTTTCCAGATCCCCTATTTTTTCACTGTATTCCTCCAACGTCAGGTGGTAGTTCTTCAGCATGCTCCCTATGGGATTTGGTTCGCCCGTAACGTATCCGGTATAACTGGGTCTGTAGTATGTATCCCCCTGGGACAATGGATAGAGGCTGATCACGAAGTAGGAGAAGCCGAGACCGATCAGGAAGGCAACAAAAACAAGCAAAGAAATATAGATTTTACTCGAAATTCCCCCCAACCCCAGCATAATATTATTTAGATCCCAGAAATAATAAATCAATCCTAAAAAATTAATTTTTCACTTCAGATAGATCGTCCCAACATCGCCCACATACATGTAATCGTCCTCTGTTTCTGCCCGCTTGATGTGGGTGAGCATCTCGGTGATCTTGAAATCCAGATCGTCCGCCAGGTAAACCGCCAAAGCCTCCGGGATCGCCGGCTGCTTGGGAGATCCATATTCTATCTTTCCGTGGTGGCTTATCAGGATGTGCTTGACTTTAAGCTGTATGTCCCCCGGGGTTTTCAGCCTGTCCATCCTTTTCGAAACTTCCTCAAAGCTCATTGCAAGGTGACCTACAAGCATGCCTTCCCTTGACGTCCGGATGTGCGTGGTCACATCGAGCTCCCTGATCTTCCCGATATCATGGAGGATCGCTCCCGTTAACATCAGGTCCCTGTTAAGCTCCGGGTGGACCTTCTTGAGGAAATCGCATATCTTCACAACGTTCAAGGTGTGTTCTAGCAAACCCCCAAGCCATCCGTGGTGTTTGTACATGGCGGCCGGGTGTTTCATGAACTTCTCGGAGAAGGCTGGGTCCTTTATGAAGGAGTAAACGAGTTCTTTCATGTGCGGATTTTCGAGAGAATCCGCGACCTTTGTCAGCTCCTTATACATCTCCTTCACGTCCTTGTCACTCTCGGGTATGAAATCCGATTTCTCGTATTCCTTCGACTCCATGACCTTTATCTTCCCTGTAGGGGGGTTGATATTTATCGCGACGCGGTTGTTGAAGATTGTTGTCTCCCCAACAACATAGATCACGTCGTCCTTCTTTATTGAGTCATACAGCTTGTCCACTTCATCCTTGTTCTCCGGTCCCCAGTAACGGAGCATGATCTCTCCCGAAGGGTCTCCGACCCTGAGCTGGAATACATACCCCTTCGCGTACCTTGAAACGGGCTTCTTGAACTTCACCACGAACTTCCCATCGATCGTTTCGTAGGGAGCGAGGTTTTTCACAAGCATGATTATCTTTCGTTCTTTTGATTTAAAAATGATATATAAACAAAAACTCAAAATAAAACTATGCCATCCGAAAGCGACGAGTACGTGAACATAGAGAAGCTGAAGGAGAAGGTTAAACACTTCGTCCGCGAAAGGGACTGGGAAAAATTCCACAATCCGAAAGACCTCGCCATCTCTATTTCTGTGGAGGCGGGCGAACTCCTCGAGCTCTTCCAGTGGCTGAAGGAGGAGGAGCTTGAAAAGATAAAAGAGAACGAGACCTTCATGAAGAACATAGAGAGGGAGCTTGCGGACATCCTGAACTACTGCCTGAGCATGGCCAATACCCTGGAGCTCGATCTCTCCAAGATCGTCCTCGAAAAGATGAAGGAGAACGAGAAGAAATACCCCAAGGAGAAATTCAGGGGCGTGCACAGAAAATACAGCGAGGGAATAGACTTAAAAAATTTACTTCTAATCTGGAATCATGTACCTGGAGGTCGTGCACTCCTGCCTGGAAGACGGCAAAAATGCCTATAAAAGAGGAAACACGGAGCTGGCAATAGCCCTTTTCGAAGCCGCGCTTGAGATAGTCCCCTACATGGAGAAATGGTACAACCCGAAGGTATTAACAGAAGTTTCAAACGAGATTTTAAATTATCTCAGAGAATCGTACTGTTCTAAACTAATGGAGGCCTCCGGGGTGGCAGAACCCCTTGATTTTTATAAACTGCTGGAGCAGAAAGACAACCCCATCGTGATAGAGTACGAGAAAAAAGGCAAAAAACTTGACGAGATGTTTTTGGAGTTCACCGGCATGCCCTTAAAAAACAGTTCCTATAAGATATGATTTATTTTAAATAACAAAACAGAGGTTATTATTATGAAAATATTCGTCCTCAGGCTGGGGCACAGGATCTCCAGGGACCACAGGATCTCCTCCCACTGCGGCATGGTTGCAAGGGCCTTCGGGGCAAACGGTATCGTTTATTCCGGTGAGCACGATCAGGAACTCCTGGACAGCGTTCAGAACGTAGCGAAACAGTGGGGAGGGAAGTTCGAAGTGAAATACGAGAAAGACTGGAAATCCTTTATTAAGAAATGGAAAGGACGAGTAATTCACTTAACCGTTTACGGCATTCCTATACAGGAGAGAATAGAGGATATAGAAAAATCGAAAGATGATCTGCTCATAGTGATAGGAGGGGAGAAGGTTCCTCCTGAAATATACAAGCTTGCGGACTGGAACATCTCGATCACCAACCAGCCTCATTCTGAAATCGCCGCCCTCGCGATCTTCCTTGACAAGCTGTTCAAAGGAGGGGAGCTCTACAAGAGATTCGCAAAAGGAATGATAAGGGTGGAGCCAGAGGAAAGGGGCAAGAAGGTTATAAAGAAATAATCACTGCAAAAACACGATGGTCTCTAACAAACACTTGATCTGCCTTTTTGTTTTCTCGTTCACCTTCATCCAGATCAGTCCCTGCTCAAAGTGTCCGTAGAATATGTTCGTACCCAGGGGCGAATGCATCACGCAGGGGATCACGGAAAGATCCTCCTCTCCCTCAACAACTATCTTTCTCCTACCTTTCCCGAGGTTTTTTATGCTTTCCTCCACACCCCTCCAGAGATCAACTGATATGTGACCCGGAGGGTTCTTTACCCTTATCTGAGGGTGTCTGAATACGATTCTCTTCCCGAATTTCTTCCTCCTCTCAACACCGTCGATTATTACGAGATCGGGAAGCAAACCATTCTCTATGAAGTGATAGCTCGTGACGTCCCCGACTGTTATCACAAAATCCTTCTTCCCTTTGGTTTCCTTCCTGACACTGTCCGTTATCTCCTTCCAGGAACCCTTCATCAGCGTTCCATACACCCTCCTCAGTTCGATCGTTATGTCCTCTGTCTGGGGAACCTTAAGATCCCGGAAAATGAAGCTCTCGCTTTTGATAACGCTTTCTATTTCTTTCGCGACCTTCTCTGGCGTTTTCCTGGTGGTGTCGAATTCATACGTATTTTTGTTGAGCTCTAATGCTTCCTGCTTACAGATATCCATCGCTTCCGCAGACAGGTTCTCCTTGATCTTTCCTTCCTTCCACCCCTTCTTTCCCATCCGGTCGCGAAGCTCTTTCAGGTCCGCCCGCAAAACGATCACGACATCGCAGGGCATTTCGTGCGAGTAGTGAGCATCAAGAATCATGTTCTTGTGCGAGATCCCGAGAATGTGAACTTCCTCCCTCATCCTGTCGAGGTCAACTATCTTGCACATCCGTTCTTTGTCATAACCCTTGTAGAGACCTTCCTCCTCGGCAAGCTCGTTCAGAGAAAGATACCACCAGCCCATACGTTTCGCCAGCGACTTCGCGACCTCAGTCTTCCCGGTCGCGGGCGTCCCCGTGATAGCGATGATCATAGTTAATTGTTGGTTAGCTGGTTTAAATTTTTGACTCAAGAAATAAAGTCCGCGATCCATTCAGGCCTTTCTTGTGGTTCCTTCTCCAGCATGTCTCTCCATTTCTCGTCCGTAAGCCTGTCGTCCATGTCCCACGGGAACTCGTAATAACTGAATACCGGGCCTACAGCCAGTCCTATCCTCCCGTCCTTTGAGGCGTGCGCCACCATGACCCAGTCTATTTTGCCCGTACCCACCTCCAGAACCTTCTTCGTGTTGGTCTCTGTATGGACATCCGCTATGATAGTGGTCTTGAAGGCGTCATACTTTCCTTCCAGAGATTCCCTCTTTATACTGCCGGGAAGCTGGACACCTTCTGTAACGGTCAGGGCCGAGGCAAGGTCTTCGATAATTATTTCGAACTTCTTGTCGATATTTTCGATGTATTCATATTCCTCTTCGCTGAGCGTTTCCCCTTTCAACTCCTTCTCCGATATCTCCTGCAATTTCGCAACCATTTCCTTGCTCTGCTCGAGCGCGTTCTTAACGTCCTCTGTCATCACGCCCTGCTCTTCCAGACCTTTAATCAGGTATTCGATAATGAATTTCGCCCTCGCGTAAAGTTCGGGGTTCGGTTCAACATATCCGTAATATTTAGATTCCATTGGCATTGACGTATCAACCATAACAGCGCTCGTGTAGCTCTGCTTAACGTAAAGGATTGTATCGTGCCTTAACTGCGCCCATGAAGACAAAGCGGTCGAAAGATCCTTGTTTTTCCAGATTAACGAACGCATCCAGTTCGGATAACCCTGCGGCTTCTCAGTTAAAACGGGTTTCAGCATCCACAGCCAGCTGTTGTACAAATTCTCCGTCCACTCCTTCTCGTAGCTGTTCACCAGATCCTTCATTTCCTTGTTCTTGATATCGTAGTCGCAGAAATCAGACATCTTCTTTTCCGCCAGTACCTCGTCCGCCCTTTTCGATCCCATGGCGGACATAACGTCAAGTCCGGTCGGCATGAACCTGCAGACACTCCAGAGTTCTTCTGGTTCGCTTAAGGCCTGCATTGCGCAGTCGCAGACCTCGTTCCAGTATTTAGTTTTGTTTACAGACATACTTTCGCAGGAATCGTAGAATTCGCGTGGTTTGGTGAAACCGGGATAGGGACAGTTGAAGGCCTTTTCGTAATAGGGTGAACTTGGATTCGGACCGACATTCTTGTAAACAAGATCAGAAAGAACGTGCGAATCGAGAGCGTACCTCTGCCCCATCAACCTCAACCCCTGTGTCGTATCCTTCAGACTCCCTGCCAGATCGAACTCGAACCCACCCAGTATCTTCGGTCCCCTCAGCTTCCTTATCTCCTCCTGCATCTTCTCTGTTATCTGTTGTTTCAACTCCTCCTCCTCATCGAATTCGTAGCTGAACAAATTGAATATCGCCTTGTCATATTCATAGAAAGTCAGGTCATCCGAGGCTCCTGCAAAGAAACCCGTTACCGTGTATATCTTGTTCCACAGATCGAAACTGTCAGCTGATTTAACGGCGTCAGTAAGAAGAACAGCCTGCTTTGTCCATTCCTCTCCGGTGGCCTTGAAAGTCATTCTTCCGAGCCACATCATTGACTTGAAATACTGCTTTAATTCATCATTCAGGGTGTAATGCCCTCTGGGAACGTACTGGGAATAATCCTCGCAGTAACACTTCTTTATGCAGACCTCCCTGTAAAGGTCCTGGAACAGCCAGAGCTTGCCCTGATAGTTCACCATAAGACCCTTTACCTCTTGGTTGCATTTATCCCCGTCCGGGTAATCCCCGGGATACAAAGTCTGTTCGCAAACGTCAGGGCAGTCCTTGCTGAACAACGGGTTTCGGAAGAAGCCCTTATGATCCTCTATCCTCTTTATCTCCCCGTTCACCTCGCTTGCAACCATCGGAGGCACAGCATAACCGGGATTCAAAAGCTTCTTGGCCACGGCGAGGTAAGCGACATTCCTCCTTGCGAGTTCCTTCAGTTCCGGATCATCCAGCCCGTTGTACTGGGCGATGGATTCCCTTATGGTCTTGTCAAGAAATTCGTTCAGCATGGGTATTAACTTTTTGAGTTCTATGCTCTTCAGCATCTCGTTGAACTCTATGTGAAACAAATGCAGTACGGAATCCGTGGTTATGAATATCGGAACGCCCTCCATTTTTTGGTAATCCTCTCCCCAGGAAGTCGATAATTTCCAATACGCATTCTCGAACCTGTCGTATTCGCCTCCCGAGAGGATTACAACTCCGTTCTGGAAAAGCATATTTTGCTGTTCTGTGGTGAGCGATTTGCCGAATTTGTCCACTATGTCCCTCTGGTAATTCTCAGGCAATTCAGTCAACGGGAGATTGTATTCGGGGTTGTTGTATTGTTCAGGGGTGAAGGAATATCCCGGAGGGTTGAAAGTTAAAATGGGTTCAGGCAGTTCTCCGGAAGTGTATAACCCGATCTTCTTTGCTATGTATTCCGTGCAGCCTGAAATGGAAACAATCGAAACTATGGAGATCAGAAGCAATACGAGAAAGATGTTTTTCTCCATCTTTATAATTCCTCCTGGCTTTTAATAAATGCAATGTTTTTGTTCGGTAAAAGACGAAAAAACTTAAAAACATCCGAACCATAGGATAGTTATGAAATTGGAAATATGGACCGAGAAGTACAGACCGAAAATGTTAAAAGAAGTGGTTAACCAGAGCCATATAGTTTCCAGGCTCGAGGCCTGGGTAAAGAAAGGCTCGATCCCTCACATGCTCTTCGCAGGACCGGCGGGCGTGGGCAAGACCACGATCGCTTTATGCCTGGCCTACGAATTCTTCGGGAAAGACTGGAGAAACAATTTCCAGGAGATGAACGCCTCGGACGAAAGGGGGATCAACATCGTTCGAGGTCGAATAAAGGACTTCGCCCGCGTGAAATCGATGGGGGCGGACTTCAAGATTATTTTTCTCGATGAATCAGACGCGCTAACGCCGGAGGCGCAGCAGGCCCTGAGAAGGACTATGGAGAGGTTCTCGAACACATGCAGGTTCATCCTTTCCTGCAATTATTCGAGCAAGATCATCGAACCGATCCAGTCGCGGACATCCGTTTTCCGGTTCAAGAGGATGAACGAGGATAACGTGGAGGAATACGTGAAGAGGATCGCTAAAGGAGAAAAGCTTAACGTTTCAAAAGATGCGACCAAGGCGATATATGAAATATCCGAGGGAGATCTTAGGCAGGCAGCCAATCTTTTGCAGGCGAGTTCGGCCCTGGGGAAAGTGACGAAGGAAAAGATTTACGAGGCCGCCGCGCAGTCGAGACCCGAGGATATCAGGGAAATGATGGATTTCGCCCTCAAAGGGAAGTTCCCGGATGCAAGGAAGAAACTTTTCGATCTCCTCATAACGCAGGGTCTTTCTGGGGAAGACATCATAAAGGGAATACACAAGGAGGTTTTCAGCCTCAAGATTCCCGACAACAAAAAGATCAACCTGATAGAGCAGATAGGGGAATTCGAATTCCGAATGAACCAGGGAGGCTCCCCGGAGATACAGTTGGAAGCCCTGCTCGCGCAGTTCATGAAACACGGGAAGTAAGGAATTCTAGTTATTTGAAAATTTTGTGGCAGACCTCAACCCCTCTGGGCAATATGTCCAGGGGAGGATGGAAAGCGGGGTTGTCAACGGAATTGGTCGCGTGAACCCTTACCTTGTTAAGGCCGTATTCGGATTTTGTCCTTCTATTCTGAAGCATTGCCAGCGCATCCGTGCCCTTTTCCGGCAAGGGATGAAATTCCCCGTGGAAACCCACGCACCTTACGTGTTTCGCCCCGTTTTCTATCACCTTTTCCACGGTACCGTCCATTGTCTTGCCGCTCATTATCCTGTCATCAGGTATTAGAACGCTCGCCCCCCTGAGATCAAGGTCAAAAACATCCTTATATGTTATCTCGCCCTGCCCCTCCCCGGCCAGGTGCCTGACCTTTTCCATGTGCCCGCCGTCCTTGCATTTGTCACCGTTCACAACCCTTTTCTTATTTATACACGGCGTTCCATCGGGGTTTACCACGTAGGTTCCAGGGAATCTTTCGGAAACGTCATCAATATAATTCTCGATTATATCCGAACCATCAACATTGTAAATGAAATCTTCCCCGTTAAACAGGGTCTCCAGGTTTACCTGCTCTTCCAGGGGGAGATATTCCCAGTTTTTTAAAATCCTGTACCTTTCGCCCTTCCTGCATTTTTTTATTATCCACCCGTCTTTCCCCCTTGAATCGTGCGCGCACATGGTGACGATCTTGTCAAAATAATTTTTCATCAATTTCCTTATTATGTCAACGCTGCAGGGTTCCCCCTTTACAATTCCCCCGGGGTTCTTCTTGTCCTCGTACTCGGACTTGTCCTGTTTCTGCCTGGGTTCGTTGGGTTCGAAAAAGTACAACTCATCGACCTCTATCCCGTACAGCGGATCTCTTAGGTATTCGCCCAGAAATATGGCATTCCAGGAAAGGTTAGAAGGGCTCCAGTTCACCCCGCTATTCCCCCTGTAAACCAGTATTACCTTACCGTCCTTTTTTATAGTTTCCCTGAGTTTATCGGGGTTCTTGAAGCAATTCTCCTTCCCTTCCTCCTTGCCGTCCGTCAGCCTCGGGACGGACTCCCCTCCTATGAAGTTCTTCTCCAGGAATTCCCCGTATTTCAAACCTTCCCTGTATTTCCTCAATTTCTCGTAAAACTCCTTGCAGAAACCGTCCCCGTACTTGCCAAGAACGACTGTCATATTAATTCTTCCCAGAAAGAAATTTAAGCCTTGTCTATCAAAAAATTTTTAAAAGGGTTTTCGCTAGTTCCGGGATCACGGAGATCTTGCTGACCTCCGAATCGATCGTGTCCGTCGCCAGAAATTCGCATTCGCCCCTTATAAGACCGATCGAGTTCTTCCCCAGTTTCTCGTTCATGACAGAGATCACGTGGACTGCGATACAGATGATCCTACCAGCTCCTGTTTTCTTGGCAAGTTTCAGGGCGTTGTAGACAGTCTCCCCTGTGGAGACCATGTCATCGTATATTACCAGTTCCTGCCCCCGAAGGTTTGGAATTTTTCCGAATGTTTTGATCCCCCCTGTTTTTCGGTTGCGTTCCTTCCCAAAAACTATCGAATTCCCTCCTATGGATTTCGCTAACTTCTCCACATCCCCATTCACCCCCATGTCAGGGGCTATCACTATCGGGTCTTTCAACCCTTTACCTTTCAGAAATTCTGCAATCGAATCGGTTGCGTCAAAAACGTAAGTTTTTCTGTCTATCCAGCCTTCCTTCCTGAAATCATGGCTCGTTACATTGACAAGGAGATCGCACTTCTCTTTCAGAATTTTTCTAATAGTTTTTATGGAAACCGCTTCCCCCTTCAGAAATTCCTTGTCCTGCCTTGCATAAGGAATGTAGGGAAGGACGAGACATGTCTTCTTCGCCTTAAGTTCCCTGATTTTATCGAGAAGCAGGAGGGATTCGGTCAAGATCCTGTTCTGATCGAGTTTCGAAGCTTCCCCCCTGACAACAAGTATCGTTTTTTCCCCCTTAACCCTTTCCGGCTCGGAAACCCTGAAATAGCTCTCCCCGTCCGGGAAGATTTTCGATTCTACCCCAATGAATTCCGAACCCGTCTCCTTTGCGAGCCTTTCCGAAAATCCGTCCCTTCCCAGAACGATCATAATAGAAATTTGTTTGCAAGATATAAAATTTTAAGTGGTCCGAGAAATATCATTTTTTGAGATAATTAAAATTTTTTAATTCCTTCTCTATTTCATGTATAAAATGACAAGCAACCAACTGTTCATCGCTTCCCAGTTCTGTGATATCTGTAACCAATTCGGGTTCGCTGGAATCCCCGATATATATTCCAATCCCGTTCTTCTTATTATCGTATTTGAATGATAATCTCAGATCAGAAATCTGTGGAAGAAATAATTCACCATACCAATTTTTAATTCGCGAAACTATTTCTGATTCCCTACTTTTCAGCATTTCGTATTCTCCTTCACTAACACCTTCTATGAACAAATCCATAAAACCCATAAATCAAATTTCTTAATAAAAATTTAAATTCACATTGCAATGAAAACTTTTAAGATTGGGAATCAAATTTATAATATGAATGAAGAGGAAAGGGAGAGAAAGCCTGTCTCTCTCTGGTGGACATTCGTTCCCATATTCTTCGGCGCTTTGGGAGGGATCGTGGCATGGAGGCTGACCAAACACAAACACAACGAGATGGCGCTTTGCATTCACGGTTATAATCGTCCCCTTTTATATCTGGATCATTTCTCTGTATTTCTGATCGGCCCTTTGGATAATTTATAAGCGGGCAAGGACAATTATAAAGTGGTGGTGTCATGCAATATCTCGAGGAAAAATTCGAAAAGATAAAGTCCATACACTTCTCCAACTTTGTCTTCTGGGTCCTGGGGAAATTCCTTATCGGCCTGGGCATCGGGATACTCCTTCCCGTGTATTTCGCTGGTTTCGGATGGCACATAGTGGGATGGATGCTGATCGTTTTCGCCGTCATAATCCAGCTGCCCGCAATCTTCGCCGTCTTCCATACAAAGGTCCCGAAGATGAAGCCGTTGAAGCGGATGTGAGGGTTCGTTCTTGGAGCGAATTCCCCATTCAATTTTTTAAATGATTCCCGATCTTCACGTAAAAACTTTTTTAACCTTCTCTGAGGTAACCCCAGTTATGGAGCCTGTCGCTGTCCTCGTACCAGCGATCTCCGATGTCTTTCCTGTAATACATGTGGGGGATTATGATGTTGTTAATCCTGCTGTACATCTGGTTTTGCGCCTGTTTCATGGTTGATCCGCAGCCGCACACTATGAGAGCGACCCCTGAATTCCCAGTTATGACCCATTCCTCGTTCACCAGTTTTACATCCTCAATATGTATCCCGTCCATGTTGGATTTCTTGAAGATTATGACCGAATCCTTGGACTGGGCATTGAAGGTTCTGTTGTCGTTGAAGGGGAAGGGAGGAACCACGATACGCGCGCCTACCTGGAAGCCGCTCCTTACCTTAAGTCTGGGCGTGTTTCCGATTGCGAGTTCGTAAAGGAATTCGCTTATCGGGTTGATCATGCCTTCCTGCTGTATGCTTATTGTGGGGTAACCGAAACGCGAAGTGAATTCAAGCGGGTATATGCCGTAGTTATTTACAATGCAGTTGATGTCTATGTATCCCACATACCTCTCCTTCCTCAAGGCAGGCCCCATCTTCTTCAGGGTGTTGTTGAATATCTTGTTCGGGCCGCTCCAGAACATGCTCGTCCCCATCTCCCCCGTTGAAGGACCTATGTCTCCCGGGAATAGTTTCTTGTGCTCGAAATTGACGTTTATGGGGTAGATGAACTCATGCCCGTTGAAAAAAGCTCCAACCGCGACCTCCACCCCTGTCACCCTTTTCTGTAACTGGAAAACCTTGATCCTTTTGGCATAAACCTTGTTGTACGCATCAAGGACCTGGAGAACGTCCTTCCCGTCATCCTCCTCCCCCACGAAGAGGAACCGCTTGACGTTCTGCGCCTCCCCGCTCGGTTTAAGGACGTATTTCCCGGGACTCTCATGTACAAAAGCGATGGCATCCTCAAAAGAGGTGAAATCCTTGTAAGGGATTATGTTGACCCCCGCATTCTTCAGTTCTTCCTGCCCGAAGGTCCTGTCATCCTCGAGCTTGTCCGCGTAAGGCGTTCCCCCAATGACATCGTATCCCTTTCTCCTGAGCCTCTGTGCCCTCTTCCCCATGCCAAGAACATCATCGAATATTATCACGTCCGCCCAGTCAAGCTCCCTCCTCCAGCTTCCGGTTTTCGGGACGAAACCATCCGCTATGTCCTTTTCGGAGTTGTGCTCGATGAAGTATTTAACATCGTGACCCTCCTTCAGGATCTGCCATGCCAGGTCGCTTATCAGGGCATCCAGAGAAATAAAAAGGAAATTCTTTTTTTCCATGATTATTAAATAATTTTCTGGTTTAAATTCTTGACCCCGAAAGAAAAAAATTCAGCCAAAACCGAACGAAAATTTAACGCTTCTCCGCGGAGAATATGCCATAGACACATAAACCTTTCCTGAGAGCCTTGTACTGGCAAATGCCGGCCACCAAATGGTTTACCTGCATCTCTGATTTTATTCCAAAAAATCTCATCAGCTTCCACAAGCCAATGCCGCAGACACTCAACCTGTATATCCTTTTCGAGGACGGCATAACGTTATTCGTGACATCGGAAAACCGGATATCTCTGAATTTCATGCCCTTTAGATACCCACTGAACTTAGATATTCCTGCAAGCTCTGGGACATACCAGCCACCAAGCAATTTGCCCACCAGTCTATTTTCTTCGGGGTCAAGTTTCTCTTTTTTCATGAAACCGTCGGCAACAACCAGCCTTCCGCCCGGCTTAAGAATCCTCCACGCCTCGCGAATAAAATCCCCTTTGTTTTTTGCATGGCAAACGCTCTCAAGTCCCCATACAACATCAAAAGAATTCTTTTCGAATTTCGTATCAAGATAATCCCTTTTTAAAAATTCCACCCTGTCCCCAACCCCGTTCTCTTCAGCAAGTTTTTTTGCGTTATCCACCTGCTTCTGCGATATTGTTATGCCTATTACTCTTGCTCCAATATTTTTCGCGATCCATATGGAACTCCCCCCGATCCCGCAGCCCGCATCCAGCACGACATCATCCGGCCTTATTTTTACCCTCTTCGCAAGAACCCTGTTCATGTTCACGAGGGCATCGCTGTGCTTTTTTATGTGAGGCTCCCAGAAGCCGTAATGTATTGCAAGGTCGCGCTCCCCGGTCCAGACCAGATTGTATTCCGAATCGCATTCCTCATAGTATTTTATGACATCTTCCTTGGTCACCATAAGAATTAGTTAAAGTTGAACTTATAAAAAACAGAAGCCCCGGGAGGGCCCGGCACAGAAATCCGGGAGCATGGCACATATTTTATTGAAGTCCTTTTCCAGAATTTATTAATATAATCTTATCTTCTTGATTGAATTTTAATTTACGAAATACCGAAAAGACAACGGAACTTGATGGTTCACAATCAACCACATCCTTGAACTCATCGTAAACTTGTTTGATTTCATCTTCTTCTAATTTTATTAAAATGTGCCCTTCCTCCAAAATTGTCTTTATCTTTGATTTGTATGGTGTCCAAGGTGTATGTAATTTATCAGCATAACTTTGCCATCTACTTTTTACGCCAATTCCAACTAATTTTGTTTTTAATCCAAATTTTATAATACCGTTGAATAATCCAACAAATGCTTCTCCGCTTCCAACCGGAACAATTATGAAATCTGGTTTCTCTTTCTTGATTTCCTCAATAATTTTCTCATATGCTTCATGAAACCCATTAGTGGCATCCAGTATTGTTTCTTCTTCGTCTTCTCTCGCAAGCCCTATTACTTCTTCTGGTTTTAATATCTTCTTAGATAAATCTATTTCAATTACACCGTTACTGAACTTTTTTAGTGTATTTTTAATTGAAATATTAAGGTTTTTATCAATGATATTCACGATTTTGATATCGATATTTTCAAGAAATCTTCCTAAACTATATCCTGAATTTCCTGAAGTAATTAATACAATTTTATCAATTTTATCTTCCATTGCCTTTTTAACAACAATTTCACTTCTTCTATCCTTGAACGTGCCGAAGGGGGTTTTACTTTCATCTTTAATTAGAAGATGAGGTAATCCGTATCTTTTACATAATTCTGAATTTCTCACTAATGGTGTATTTCCCGACTTATATTTTTGATTCATGATATGAATTTGTTTAGATTATTATATATGATAAATTATTCCGAGGGCTTAGCACATTTTCCTTTGGGCTTCTTGTAAAAACCAATATCAAGAGAGCCTAAAGCCCCGGGAGGGCCCGGCACAGAAATCCGGGAGCATAGCACATACTCAATTATTTTGGAAATATCTTTGGATAATAAATATATCTTCCTTGGGATATTACTTTTTCTTACCTTTTAATATAAAATACTGTGTGGCTATCATACCTGAAGCGGCTATCAGAACTATCCCAACGATTCCCGATACCGCGGGCCAGCCTTCCAGGTCCACCCCGAGAAAACACCGTTCCTGGCAGAACATCATCAGTGCTGACAATAACACTATTATTATACCAACTGCAAATATTAGCACAGCAATGGACTTAATTTTATTCATGCTAATTCTTAGGGTAAGACAACTTAAATATTTATTTTAACAACAACTAAGAAAAAAGCATTATTCTGTACGAAGGCTTAGCACATTATCCTTCTTTTTAAGCCAGGATCTCCAAATATTTTTATGAAAAAAGAGAAGTCTAATAATTCAGGAAGAGAAGAAAAAAACAAAAAATATCCTGAAGGTCATTTTACAGGAATGTGGATGATAATAGGCATTGCCATCTTTTCTGGAATAGGGATTCCCTTGAGCATTGTAACAGAAAATACCGGACTAATTGGAATAGGTCCTGCATTGGGTGTGGCTTTCGGATTGTCTATTGGGGCTGGGATAGAATCAAAGATGAAAAAAGAGGGGAAAATCCGACCTCTTTCAAAAGAAGAGAAAAAGAAAAGGGAGTTTGCAGTATTGGCGGGGGTTATTGCTCTTGTAATCGGAGCATTGGCATTTCTTGCTTTGTTGCTTGTTTAGGAAATATCCTGGCAACATCGCGACAAATGAAAGAGAAAAAGAAATAGGGCTTAGCACATTTTCTTCTGGGCTTTCTGTCAAAAACACTATCAAGAGAGCCTGAAGCCCCGGGAGGGATTCGAACCCCCGACCTATCGATATCGCGCAGCGAAGGAAGCACACAAAGTGCGCTTCATCCTATCTGTCATCGAACATCAGACTGAAACAGGCTTGCCTGTTTCTTTCGTTCTCTAAATATCGATACAAGTCGATCGCTCTACTGCCGGTCGAAACTGCCAGCTGAGCTACCGAGGCGATGTTTCGAAAGACAACGGCAAGCCGTTGTCAAACTATTTCCTATTATGGATAAATACGTTTTTATTTATTAAATTTTCTAGAATCAGAAAAACATCACTCAAGTCCAAGTTTTTGATGCAGTTTGTCAACCTGCCTGTAAAGATCACTGAACGTTTTGTTGTTGTCCAGCCTGAATTTCGCCATCTTCATTGTTTTCTCAATCGGTTTTTCTGTGGGACTTTTCTCGATCTTAACGAACTCGCTGTAGCTCATTCTTTCCTCCCCCTTTGTCCCTCTCCTTTTCAATCGTTCAAACCTTTTCTTCGCGGAACACCCGATCGATACGAGCCTGAAGTTATCCCCGAAATTGTATCTTAGATATTCTACCTCATCCGAAAACCTCACCCCGCTGATAGCCCATAACCCTTCCCTACCTATCCTTTCGCAGAGAGCCGGAACGAGAGCGGCATCCCCCCCGAAAGTCTCCCTCATATCCATTCCCAGCTCTATCAGGTTCTCCCTGGTCACCTTCTTTCCCATGCTCTTTAACATGGGGGCGAGAACATCGTCCGTGAAAGTCAAAACCCTGAAACCGTATTTTTTGGAAAGATAATTAGCGACAGTATCCTTCCCTGAACCCCTCCTCCCTGTGATACCCAGAACGAACAAAACCATAGTTTTAATTTATATGGGGATTTAAATAAAACTCTCCAGCCTGCGGATCGCATGCAGTTTCTCCCTGCTTCCCAGCCTCGCGTTCCCGATCGCTTCCCTAAGGATTTCATTTCCTTCATCGTAAGTCTTCCTGTCCACGGGGTATGGCGTCCCGTCCTTCCCTCCCCTGGCGAAAGAAAACTTGACGGGATCCTTCCAGGACAGTTCAGTCCCGTAGATCAGCTTGCTCGTTAAAGCCAACGCTCGGATCGTTTTCGGTCCCACACCATGGAACGCCAAAATCTCCTCATAATCCCTGGGCTGGAATTCTTTCAGATCCAGCAGTTTCGAGAAAACCCTCTTTTCTATCCAGTGATGCCTCCCCATCATGAGGTATTTTCTGATCTCTCCAAGACTGTCCTTCACAAGATCCACAGAGACCTTTCTCGAATCCTCATTCTCCACAGAAACCATGTTCAACGTTTTCCCTCGGTGATCGCAGCATATTGCTGTATGCGGTTCATCAACAAAGCTCTGGATCTCCTCCGAGAGCCAGTGATAACGGCGGGCGTATCTGTTATTTTCGTTCATCCCCTGCTGTATGACAGCGAAGTTCCCCCTTTCGGACAAAAGGAAGTTGTGGTGGTAAAGCTGGTAGCCGTCCTGGACAGCGGAGCTGTCCACCTTGGCGGACACCCTGCTTGCATACTTCAGAAACTCGGTTTCGTTCTCGGTCAATGGGAAGACCTGGCTCATTCTTTCGATCTCGTCCGGAGTCTTTCTGGAAGTTCCTCCTTTACCGCCGAGTATTGCTATACCGTGTTTCTCGGGATCGAGTGATTCCTTCAGCGCTCCCAGCGTAGTGGTTGTAACCCCAGAGGAGTGCCAATCGAATCCGAGCACGCAGCCGAACGACTGGAAGAAGAATGGATTCGCGATCCTCCGAAGGAACTCGTCCGTCCCGTATTCGTAAATTATGACCTCGCTTATCAGACCCGAGAGCCTTTTCATTCTCTTGAAAAGCCAGGGAGGACACCTCCCGCCGTGTAAGGGCAGGTCAGAAATTCCAACCCTTCTCATAAAAAGAAATTGTTTCTAAACTTTATATCTGGTCCCCGAACGCTTTCAGTACTTCCTCCGTGTCCTCCAGGGACCTGAAAAGAAAATCGGGCTTCTCCCTCTCCAGATCAGTTTCCTTGGCCAGACCTGTCGCCACCGCTACAGTCTTGCAGCCGAACTCCTTGCCTGCCTGTATCTCAACGGGCGAATCCCCGACCACGAAAACGTTCCCTCCATTGGGAACGAAACCGTATTTCTCCTTCGCGAGCTCCGAGGCCCTTTCAATAATATCGGACCTTTTTTGGGCGACATCACCGAAAGAGCTCACCTTGAAATATTTGACAAGTCCTGTCTTTTCAAGAATGAGCATCCCTACAGTGGAAATGTTGGAGGTCACGATCCCGAGTATCTCACCCCTCTGGGAGAGTATGTCCAGGAGCCTGACAACCCCCGGAAGAATCGCCTCTTCCCCCCTTCCCTTCAGACCCTTCTCCAGATGTATCTTGTAGGATTTGTAGGCAGTTTCCATCTTCTCCTCGATTGTTTCCTGGCATATTCCCCTCTCCATCGCGGGCGCACCTATTACGATACGGGGAGGCTTGCCCATGTTCTTGATCAGGTCTTCCGGGGAAAGATCAACGCCAAAAACCTCTTTTTCCATCCTTATGAACGCATTTATGTGGAGATCAAACACGTCAACAAGCGTTCCGTCAAGATCAAAAAGTATGAGCTTCCTCATCATATAAATTGGAGAAATAAATTTAAAAATAAAAATACAGAATGACCAGAGTTTGCTGGTTTTTAAAATCTGGTCTCTATCCCCTGATCTCTTCGTCGAATTCCGTGATCTGATGTTTCAGGGAGATAAGCATGTCATTCGTTTTCTCCAGGGATCTCTGCATTGTTTCTTTCTCCCTCTGAAGGCTCTTGATCTGCTGCCCTAACACGAGCTTCTCCGATTTAAGGCCTGCCCTGTCCTCCTTCAGCGCGTTGATTTTGGACTGCAGGTCTTCCTCCTGTTTTTCCTTCTTTTTCAGCTCCACCTGCATCTTGTCCCTCGTTTTCTTCAGATGATCAACCACTTCCCTTATCTGTATTTCCTGGTCCCTCAGCTGCCTTACCTTTTTCTCGAGAATCCTTCTCTCTTCCTTTATGTCCAACGCCTTGACAACATCCTCTGAAAGCGTGTCCAAAACACCCTTAAGGCCGGCATGTATTTCCTCAACAGATTTTCTCTTCGCCATCACAACACCTCGCTATTTATTAATAGATTTAAATTCTATTTAAACGTTCTTTCTGTGTTTCCTTATCATCCTGAGTATTTCCGACAACTGATTGTTTATCGTGTCAACACTCAGCATGCTGGGCGCGATCTCTATTTTCCCCCTCTCGAGCGAGCCCTTCTCAACCCATCCGCCCTTTTCGTAAGAATAAACGTACTCCTTCCTCATGTCCTCTGTCAACCTCATTATCTTCTCCTCCAGGATCTCCGCCAGCTTCGCCAGCTCCTGGTTGTTCTTCAGAAGCTTCCCGATCTCGAGCCTCAGTTCATCGTTCTCCCTCCTGAGCTCGGAAACAATTATCCTGTCCCTCTCCAGTATTTTTTTCGGATCTTCGCTCGACAATCTTGCAAGCTTCTTTTCGAATTCCTCGGATTCTCTCATAATTATAATTTACAGAATTACTTAAAATGGTTTGCCCCGGGTTTTATTTCCTGTATTTATTATAAGAACCCGCAATTAAACACGAGATAACGTAGGCAATCGCTAGATTCATGATTAGGGACGGCAAGAATTCCGTGATAAATAAAGGACTGAAGGATGGACCAGAACTTGTAAACGCAAGACCGATTAAAACGAACGGCATGAACATCCAGAAAGGTTCGCACACGGCACCAAGCTCCATTAAGCACCCAGGATTCGCGACAAAATAGGGCAAAGGAGCGAACAAGTAGATCAGAATGAATAAGATTATTTTCCCCTTGGTGGGTTTTAAAAATTCTTTCCAGTCCATAATTTTAAATTATAAAAATGAGTATAAAAATTGATGCCGATGGCGGGATTTTCAAATCCTGGTGGCAGGAAGGCTCGAAACCCGCTGGTGGTTTCGAGATTTGAACCCGCGACCTCTAGAGTGCACGCCTTCTTCCTTTCATCACGCCCTGCGGGCGTTCGACACTCATAATCTCAAAGCTTTATGAGTCTAGCGCTCTAACCGCTGAGCCACATCGGCATTATTAAATGATATTAATACAGGTTTTAATAAATTTGTTAACGATTTATAAAGAGTCAGGAGAGTTTATTTTTCAGTTTCCATTTCCACATATAAAAAGGGAATAAAAGGTCTACGTGTTTTTTTGATTTTCTCGTTTCTTTCACATAGCCTTCAATGTCTGCCTCGCTTCCGATCCTTTCCAGCATAAGATCGTAATCTTTATCCGTAAATCCGTTCAAAAGTATCCTTCTTTTGAAATTCCTTTCAAGTTCCCCTTTCAAAACGTTTTTCCATAACCTGTCGTAGTTGAGATTATTCGCTATCGATTTTGCGGCGAGATGTCCTGTTATTATCGCGTATCTTATCCCAAATCCCTTTGAGGCATCCATGAAAAACCCCCTCCCGCCAACGTAACATCTCCCGTTCTCTTCCGCGTTTTTAAGGATGTCGTAATTCCCAAAACCACTTATCCTCTTTATGGGTTCCTTACCTTCCGTAAGATCTCTTACAAACTGGTTCTTTATCAAAAAACTGGAAAATTTTGCAGGAAGGTACCTGAACTCATCCTTCTTGAAAGAAACTGAAACAACCACCGTCCTGTCGTTGGCTGTTAGGATGTATATGTAGCCCCTTGGGGCGTAAAGGTCATTGTATATTACGTAAGCCGTATCCGCGGGTATATCAAGTTCCTTGTACATCTGACCATAGGCAAAAATGTCCATTCTTCTGTCGCCTGTAGCCACTATGTCAACCCCTTTCTCATTTATTGGTTCTCCCATAAAAATCCTGACACCAAGATCCTTTGCCTTCATGTAAAGCTGGTTCTCTATAGAATTTTCTGTGGATCCCCTCTCAAAAATGTAAAATACCGTCTTTTTACTGTGCTCCTCTGCTGAATGGTTGGGTGAAAATTTTATTACCCTGCCAACCTTTGAATGAGGTTTCAGATCCACACCACAACCCCTGAACTCTTCGAGCGCGTCCTTTTTTAGATCGTAGTTCCTGACCGCACATATGTTATCCTTTCTGAAGGATTTGTCCTTTTCATAAACTACAACATCATATCCGTTCTTGGCGAGATTTATAGCTGATGTCAATCCTGATATACCGGCCCCTGCTATCTTTATTGCACCTTTCATAACACCTATATGGATTAATCAAGTAAAAAACTTAATACGTTTTAGCCTTGGAAACCAGATGCAAGATATTTATCGGAGTTTTAATAAATAATTATACATGAAGTTCCTGGGTATAGATTTCAAGCCGGGTTTTATAGTTTACAGGAACGGCCCCGGTCCCGTATGGGTTTGCCCGCATTCAGGTCCGGCGATCGAGATTCCCACCTCCAGGGACCACTGGTCAGAAACCATCGCCTCCCAGTGCTGGCTCAATACGGGAGGAACTTTAATAGTCTCCACCATCCCCAGGAAACAGATGTACGGTATGGATTTCAACAGGGAGGTCCCGACAAAGGATTCCGCCCTTAATCTCTGGCCCGAGTTCGTAAGGGATGAAAACAGGGAGAGACTTGAAAGATACAGGAAGACCTACTCCTGGACAGCGATAGACGAACTTGACCACAGACACAGGCTCAAAATATACAACGATTTCTGGGACACCGTGAAGAGGTCGGGAAACGTCATAATTTTCTTTCACACGCAGTTCACCAGAATCAAGAACTTCCCCTCGGTCATGGACATCATAACCTATCAGGGAAGGGGGGTGAGGGACGAAATCATAAAGGCCATAGTTGAGAAGACGAACAAGGAATGCGAAGACTTCTTCAGGCAGATGGAAAAGCCCTACAAGGATGAGATATACCTGGAACACCAGAGGATAATAAACAGGACAAAGGAGGTATTCTCGGAGTTCAGCCTGGAAAAAATGAAGGTGGAATACAGAAAACACACAATAGACGACATGAACATAATCAAGAAATACGCAAGCAAAGGGGTTTGCAGAAAATTGGAGAAAGAATTCAGCGAGAAAAACTTTCTTTCCGCCCTGAAGTCCGCCCTGAGACAGAGAGTTCTCCCCTGCATAACAATAGAATCCATATTCAAGGGACAGAAGGCGCTCAGGATGAAAAAGCCGATGTTCAGAAAGGGGAACATAGTGATGGAGGTGGAGACGACAAGATTCCTCAGTTACTGGTACCCAAAGATAGCGAGCGAGATAGTTATGGGCATCCTCAAAGACATAGTCTCGGTGGAGATGTACAAGGACATGGGATTAAAGCAGACACAGATACTCAAGTTCTTCAGGAAGTGAAATCCAATTCCATGTATATCAAACCAACCACCTTCTTTGCCCAGTGGTTAAGCCTGCAGGTTTTTTTGTCCATGATCCTCTTCAGCGTGACTATCCTGACGATCCTTTCATGCGGCCTGAAAGGCGTGTTTTTGAACGGGGGGTCATCGGCCAGGAGGAATTCGTCCTCCCCCCTGAGGTCCTCCAGCCTGTAGCCCGGTCTCCTGTATACCAGTTTCCCGTCCTTAACAGAATAAAACCCTGCCCTGAGAGAAGCCCTGTTTCTCACAACCTTCCCCCATTTGTTGTAGAGAATTAACTGCGTCCCCGTCTTTGGTTTTTTTACCAGTTCATTGATTTTTTCCAGATCCATCTCATAATCAATCCCCAAGAATTCCATGATGTGAAACATTATCAGAGGGGTTTCGGAGTTCCTCAGGTGAACCATTGTTATCAGGGGGAACGACCCCAGCAAACGGGGATTGAGCTCGGTAACGTAAATCCTGTTCTCTTTGCTGTCAATAACCATGTCCAGGCCGAATATCCCCTTGTATCCCATACCCTTCAGGTATTCCCCGATTTTCTCCGCGTACTCATACGCCTGCCTCTGAATTCCGGGAGGGAAATCATCCGATGATGTCCACTCATGACCGCAGAAAACCCCGTTCCCCACTTTGGGATTCATTACCTCCGGGATGTCCAGTAACTGGTACTGCAGATTCGTGTAAATAATGCCGTGCATGGTGACGCACCCTGTAAGGCTCGGTGAGGGTCCTTCAATAAACTTTGCCACAACAACCTCCGAAGACCCCTTTTCCAAGACCTTCCCCTTTGCCCTTTCGAAATCCTCTGGCGATCTAACGAAAAATGTCCCCTTCCCGCCCCCGCTCTTTAAAAGCTGTATGACTATCTTATTTCCGTATCTCTTTCTGAGTTCCGGGTAATCCTTCCCTCTGAGATCGCAAACCTCCCCCGGGATCTTTCTCAGACCGCATTTATCAAGGATCTCCCTTAAAAACGCCTTGTTATCCATCCCCTCGTATATACTGTTCCCTATTATGTCCCATCCTTCCTCATCGCATATTTTTTCTGTTTTTTTCGTAACCTTGTAAAACAATAGATGGGGGTTTTCCAGGGAATTTAGGAATTCCTTTACGTTTTCCAGCCCGATCAGCGAGGAGGAGTTTCTCCCTATGTTCAGATGTCTCCCCTCCGATTCCTCGGCGCTGAAAACCTTCACCTTACTCTTTATAAGATCCAGATCCCTTCCGTGGGACAAACAGACTATTTGGTAACCGGGTATGAATTTTTCAGGCCCCAGCCTGTTGAATGCTGTAACGCCGATTCCTATAACGCTTTTGTTAAAATTTTTAAAAATCCCCTTCAGATCCTCCATGCTGCCTATCTTTCGCATTTTATTATTTAAGCTCTGTTCCTCTTTAAATACTCACTCTTTTCTGAACTTACCCCACTTCTCTTTAAGTTTGTTCTTCAGGGATTTCCTCATGAAGGTGTCCAGGGATCTCTGGCCGGGCGGCTCGCTGAGTACATCCTCCACCGTGAACCCCAGTCCATGGAGTATACGCATTGCCGCGGGGATAATCTGGTTGTTTATGTAGTAATCAGGATCGTAGTTCTCCGCGTATTCGAAGGGCTCCGCTCGGCTGGATATCGAACCGGTTCCCTTGGTTATTATGTACCCTATAACAGATCCCTCCTTTACGGTATGCCCGCGGGAAACGTACTTCTTAGCGGCGGCGACATGCGGGCCTATCTGTTCGTAGCGTTCGACAGGTCTTGTTATCTGAGTGTATATCACGAGATCTTTCTTCTCTATCTTTCCCTCCTTGAGCCTCTGTATGGTTTCCTCCACTATGTTTTTCGCTTTGTCTTGGTCCTTGTCCCTCAGAATCGCGAGGAGAACCTTCTCCTGGGTGTCCTTCGCTATCTTACACCAGTCCCTCCTGACCTTTTCGAACCCCCTGACTGTTATGTTCTCCTCCCTGTCCAGGAGGGCGTATCTCTTCTTTGCGGTAACGCCTGTCTTTGCAGGAACGAATATGCCTGACTTGTAAATCCCCTCGAGATCAAGTTCCATGGTTTCGGGCAGGGTTTTGTTGACCTCCCTCAGGAATCCCTTCGCCTTGGATTCGCTGCAGTCAGCGAGAAACAGGGAATCCGTGTCCCCGTATATAACCTCCATGCCCATGCCCTCCGCCTTCTTTATGACCTTCTGTATGTAATACCTGCCCCAGGCCGCGATGGATTTCGCGCATATCCTGGAATACCATCTCGAACCCGCATAAGCGTAATAACCGTAACTCGCGTTCGCTATAATTTTCAGGGCGTACTGCCTGTTGTAAAGATCCCTGTACTCAGGGGAACCCGAATCCATTGAAGACATCTTTTTCTTTATATCCATCCTCCTCTTTACGAGATCCTCCAAAACTGATTTGATGAATCCCTCCCTCTTCAGGGAAAAGAAGTGATCCTCTCCGGGAACGCTGTTTTTCTCCTTTGATTCCTCCGGATCCTTGTCCAGGGTTTCAGGCGAAATGTTATGGGTTATCACGGTGGATGGATACAGACTGGCGAAATCGAACAAAGCGATGTTTTCATGTATCCCTGTTTTCGGGGTGTAAACGTATCCCCCTGTGTAGGGAGAAGCCTCCCTCCTCCTCTTTATCTCATCGTACTTCGGGCGGTTCAAAACGATCTCATCCCTTTCGTACGCCCTCTTTATCAGCAGCCACTCAACCAGCTGAGAATATGCGAGTCTTGTCGTGTCAAAGAGGGTCTGCCCGGTAAGCCTGCAGAGCTCGAATATCTGGGGAAGCAGGCGTTCGGAAAGCCTCAACGCAAGAATCGAATCCCATCTGCAGTAATCCGCAAGCTTGTTCAGGTTCCTCCTCCCCCTCCACATATCCTCTATGTCCTTCCATTCTATCGGTCTTTTCCCCTCCCCGAGCAGCTCCTTGGAAACCATGTCCAGCGTTAAAGTCTCGGACTGGAGGGTATCCGCAAGTATGTGCTCCACAAAATCATAGAGATCAACATGAATCCTTCCCGTTATCTTTGCTGAATAAATCCTCCCCCTCTTGGTGTAGGTAAGGTTGCTCTTGTCCCTTCCGATCGCCAGATCCATGCTGTAATGACCTGCTCTCCCCCTCAGTTTCACGAAATCGAAAAGGTCCCCGTTGTACGTAACTATTATATCCGGGTTTTTTTCCTCTATCAGTTCCACAAACCTCTTTATCATCCCCTTCTCGTCCGCGAGTATCTCCACACCCGTTCCCTTTCTTTTCCAGCCGTAGGTAAGGACCTTCCTGAAGCCCCTGGAAACCATCGAGATCATTATGATGTTCTCATCAGAGATCTCGATATCTATCGCAAATATGTTCAGCTTGGGGTGAGCCCCCTCGGAGGGTTTAACCTCGGATATCTCCAGCGCACGGTCAACCTTGAAATCGGTTTTGATCTCTTTACCGGTGACAGAAACCCACTCAAGGGGGGTGAGACCATGGTCTATAAGATACCTCTTGTAAAAGGTTATGTCATACTCATAAGGTTTCCTTATCCCCTCCCAGTCCTCCACTATCCTCCTGAGTTTCTGTGTATCTGTCGGGTCCTGCAGTATTATTTTAAGGAAGGTCTTCTTCTCCCCGAGCAACCTCTTCTCAACCAGCTCGAGCTTCTCCGCTCCCTTGATGTCCTTCAGTTCGCCTATCCTCCTCCCTATTCTCTCCACACCCTCATTGTTCGCGTGTTTTTCGCTCAGCTCCACGTAAAAATAAGGCTTGAACTCCCGGTCTATCGCAAGGATATTCTTCCCTGTTTTGGTCTTCCCCCAGAGCCTGATGACCGGCTTCCCGTCCTCTATAGAATAATCTATATCCAGCAGGCAGAAACTAACATCACCCATGATTATAGGATATTTTACGGTTTAAAAAAGTAATTTTGAAGCCTTTCTGTTCCCTCTTTCCTTTTTTCTCCCCGGGCAAGACCGTGTGCAAAACCAAAGATTCCACCTATCGAAGCCAATATTATACTTTCCTTTACATCCCCCCTTTCTATAGTCTGGGCAATTAACCCACCTAAGGCCCCATACGAAGGCATCAGTAGTGCGGTATCTCTTGCGGTTTTAAACCTGTTTTTCCTTCCCATGTATTTCTTGTACACCGATAACCTTCCTTCATTCCAGTTCGTTCCTTCCATATATTTCATAAACCTTTTGGCCCTCTTTTTCCGGAGTAAACTGTTTTGATCCAGCACCTTGAATATTTCAAAAGCCTTTTCTGTTTCCCCCTCACGCAAAAAATCCATCGCTTTACCTTTCAGGTACTTCCTCTCTCTACTTTTCAACTTTTTGTCTCTCCCCTTTTTAATTCCCAGCTCTTCGAGAAAGAGATCATATCCATATCCAAATTTTTCAGCATTTTCTTGAAGTCTTGCCCTGTAATTTTCCTCCATTTTAAACATCACTTTCCTGTATTTGGATTTGATTTTCTCCATACTGGGCGTAATCTTCAACTGTTCTTTAATATCGGAAATCATTCCTTCAATTTCCGAAGGGTTGATATTATATCTCTGCTTAAAAGAACTGCCCTTCTGCTTATAAGAAATGCCCGCAGGCCTGTAAAGATCATCTTCCGCTTTTCTGAGCCACTCCCTATAGAGTTTAAGATTCTTTTTCAGTTCACGCCTTTCCCTGAGTTTTCTCGCGTAGGTTTTGAAATTCTCTCTCTTTCTCATTTCCAAAATATATTCTAAGATTTCCTTTCCATAAGGAAAATTACCCTTCTTTAAAAGATTAAACCCAACTCCCTCTGCATCATTTTTACGGCCTAGCATCACATAGGTTTCCCCCAAACTAACAACCTGATCAGGGTTTTCTAAATTATCGCCGTAACCGAAGTCCCTTTTAAGCGTGCTGCACGCTTCTCCCATTAAATCTTCAATCGGGGGCAAATGAGCGTTGCCATTAAATTTCGCAACATCATTGTAAGCCTTTTTCACGTCACTGGTATAACCCCCTGACAACAAGAGAACAATTTGTTTGGCTGGATCAAGCTCTTCAAATTCTTCCCATTCAGATACGTACAGGTCTTTCATGCGCTCACTTTAAGGATTCTTAATACCAAAATTTAAATACCTTTACGTGGTTGCTTTTCTGAAAAACAGGCTGCCTATTCCCCTTCCCTTATCCTCGCGAAAGAAACCAGCTTGTCCCCTTCGTTCAATCGCATCACATGCACGCCAGAAGCACTTCTTCCGGTTTCTCTGATCTGATCTGCAAAAGTTCTGATAATTTGTCCATTTTTTGATATGAACATGATTTCATCGTCTTCTTTTAATGGTGTTATTCCAATCACATCGCCAGTTTTATTGGTAATCTTTAGATTAATAACCCCACCTCCTCCTCTATTTGTCAATCTGTATAATTCAAATTTGCTCCTTTTTCCGAAACCATTTTCAGTAGCTGCAAACAAGAACCCTCCTTCCTCAACTTTGCACATACCAATAACTTCATCATCCTTTTTCTTGAATCTTATTCCTATAACTCCCATTGTATTTCTACCACTAGACCTTACTCGATTTTCATTAAATTTGATCGCTTGTCCTAATTTCGTTCCTATCACCATCTCCCTCTTCCCGTCCGTCAGCCTGGCCTCCACCAGATCATCTCCTTCCCTGAGCCTGATCGCACGTATACCGCACGAGAGCGGTCTGCTGTACTGGAGTAACGGGGTCTTCTTGACCAGGCCCTTCTTGGTGGCGAAGAAGATGAATTTCCCTTCCTCGAACTTCTTTACCGGTATGATGTCCTCCACCCTCTCACCCTTCTCCACCCTGAGAAGGTTCACGATCGGTTTGCCTTTCGCGTACCTCCCGACCTCGGGAATTCTGTACGCCTTGACCCAGTAGATCTTCCCCTTGTTGGTGAAACACAAAAGATAATCATGCGTGTTGGTGACGTACATCTCTTTCACGACATCCCCTTCCTTGGTTTTCGTCCCTATTATCCCTTTACCCCCTCTCCTTTGTTGTTTATATTCCTCCAGGGGGATCCTCTTAACGTAATCATCCTTCGAGAACGTTATCACGACCTCCTCCTGCTTTATCAAACGGTCATCCTCGAGCTCCTCAACCCTTTCTCCAGTGTCCAATATGTCAGTCCTTCTCTCATCCCCGTATCTCTTTTTCAGTCCGTTCATCTCCTCCCTGATTATCCCGTAGATCTTTTTCTCGCTCCTCAGGATGCCTTTCAGTTCCTCTATGCGTTTCAACATATCCTTGTGCTCGTCCCTCACCCTCCTCTGCTCAAGGGAGGCGAGTTTCTGCAAACGCATGTCAAGTATCGCCTGCGCCTGTTTGGAGGAAAGCCTGAACCTCGAGACCAAACGCTTTCTAGCGACATCCACGGTTTTCGAGGACTTTATGGTTTTCACAACGGGATCGATCCTGTCCAGCGCCGTTATAAGACCCTCAAGTATGTGTGATCGTTCCTTCGCCCTGTTAAGATCGAACCTCGTCCTTTTCGTTACCACGTCTTTTCTGTGCTTTATGAACTCCTCAACCATCTGTTTAAGCGTGAGGACTCTCGGCTGGTTGTCCACGAGGGAAAGAAGCGTGACGCCGAATGTCGTTTGTAATTGCGTGTGCTTGTAAAGGTTGTTGAGAACAACGTCAGCAGGGAAACTTTTCGAAACATCGATTATTATTCTCATTCCTTCCCTGTCGGATTCGTCCCTCAGGTTCGTAATCCCGCGAACCCTTTTCTCCCTCGCCAGGTTCGCTATGCTCTCAATCAGGCTCGCCTTGTTCACCTGGTATGGAATTTCCCTTACAATGATCCTTTCCTTCCCGTCCTCCCTCCTAGCGATCTCCACCCTGCTCCTTACCGTTATCGATCCCTTTCCTGTGGTGTATGCCTGGATGATCCCGGGCTTTCCGACTATGATGCCTCCTGTCGGGAAGTCCGGCCCCCTTATCTGACCCATCAGTTCCTCTGTAGTTATCTTGGGATTGTCTATCGTTGCAATCACGCCCTCCGCCACCTCGTTCAGGTTGTGCGGAGGGATATTGGTCGCCATTCCTACCGCTATCCCAGAGGAACCGTTAAGTAGAAGATTCGGGATCTTTCCGGGTAAAATGATAGGCTCTTTCAGGGAACCATCGAAATTATTCCGGAATTCAATCGTTTCCTTTTCTATGTCATGGATTAATTCCTCGGAACCCTTCGCCATCCGCCCTTCCGTGTACCTCATCGCGGCGGGCTCGTCCCCGTCCACAGATCCGAAATTCCCCTGCCCCTCTATCAGCGGGTAACGCATGGAAAAGGACTGAACCATCCGGACGAGCGCATCGTAAACCGCCTGGTCTCCGTGAGGATGGTATTTACCGAGGACCTCACCGACTATCCTCGCGCACTTCTTGTAGGGTTTGTTGTGGAGCATCCCCATTCCGTACATTGCATATAAAATCCTCCTGTGAACAGGTTTCAGTCCGTCCTTAACATCCGGTAACGCCCTCCCAACGATCACGGACATTGAATAATCGAGATAGCTCTCCTTCATCTCGTCCTCGATCACTCTTTCCTCCACGTCCCTTCCCTTTCTCCTTTCAGCCTCTGGTTTTCTCTTGGACATAAGAATCACACGTCCAGGTTTTTCACGAATTTCGCGTTCTTGTATATGAATTCCCTCCTGGGTTCCACCTTGTCTCCCATCAGGGTCGTGAATATGCGATCAGCCTCGACCGCGTCCTCAAGCGTTACCTGCAAAAGCGTTCTGTCCCCCGGGTCCATGGTGGTTGACCACAGCTGATCGGGGTTCATCTCTCCCAGGCCCTTGAACCTCTGGATCAAAACGCTACCTCCGAGTTTTTTCAGTTTCGCGTTCCTTTCCTTTTCCGAATAAACGTAGTGAACATCACTCCCTTTCTTGATCCTGTACAGTGGGGGCTGCGCTATGTAGACGTAACCCTCCTCCACCAGAGGGGTCATGTACCTGTAGAAGAACGTCAGGAGTAACGTCCGGATGTGAGCGCCGTCCACGTCCGCATCCGTCATTATTATGATCTTGTGATACCTGAGCTTGGAGATATCGAAGAACTCCCCTGCCCCGGTTCCTATCGCTGTTATCATGGTCTGTATTTCCTGGTTTTTAAGAACGTTCACCAGTCTCGCCTTCTCCACGTTTAGGATCTTCCCGCGCAAGGGAAGTATCGCCTGAAACTCGCGGTTTCTCCCCTGTTTCGCTGACCCGCCTGCAGAATCGCCCTCCACTATGTACAGCTCGCTCTTTGCCGGGTCCCTTTCCGAACAGTCAGCCAGCTTTCCAGGAAGGGATGAAACCTCGAACGCACCCTTCCTCCGTACAAGCTCCCTAGCCTTGAGGGCGGCCTCCCTCGCCTTGGAGGCGTTCATTGCCTTGTCAATGACAAGCCTCGCCTTCGGGGGGTTCTCATCCAGAAAGGTTTTCAGTCCCTCGGAAACAGCAGAATCCACGATATTTTTTATCTCCGGGTTTCCCAGCCTCGTTTTGGTCTGTCCCTCGAACTGGGGATTGATCATCTTTATGTTTATGAGCGCTGTTAAACCCTCCCTCACATCAGATCCCGAGAGCTTCTCGCTGTTCTTGAAAATTCCGTTTTCCTGGGCGTACTTGTTCAAAACCCTCGTGAGCGAATTCTTGAAGCCTATCAGGTGCATCCCGCCTTCTGTTGTGTTTATGTTATTTACGAAGGAAATTACGTTTTCCGCATAACCGGTGTTGTACTGGATAGCGATCTCCACCTGTGTGGTCCCCCTGGTTTTCTCGAAATATATCGGTTTTTCCAGCAGGCAATCCCTGTTCTCGTTAAGGAAGTTCACGAACGTAACGATCCCGCCATCAAACTTGAATTCCTCCCCTTCCTCCTTCCTCTCGTCCCTGAGCGAAATAAACAATCCCGCGTTCAGGAAAGCAAGCTCCCGCAGGCGGGAAACTAGGATGTCATAATGGAAATCGGTCGTCTCAAAAATTTTCCTATCAGGCCAGAACCTTATTTTCGTTCCTGTTTCATAAGGGAACCTCCCGCTCTTCGTTCTCAATTTCGTTACGGGATCCCCCCTCCTGTATTCCTGGTGGTAGATCCTTCCGTTCCTCTTGACCTCCACAAGGAATTTCTCCGAGAGCGCGTTAACAACCGAAACCCCAACACCGTGCAGACCCCCGGAAATACGGTAGGTTTTCTGGTCGAACTTGCCTCCCGAGTGGAGCTTCGTCATAACGATCTCCAGGGCGGACTTGGAAGGGAATCTCGGATGTTTGTCCACAGGGATCCCCCTGCCGTCATCGACGACGGTCACGCTGTTGTCCCTGTGAACCACAACATTTATGTTGTTACAAAAGCCGGCCATAGCTTCATCTACCCCGTTGTCCACGACTTCATAGACCAGGTGGTGGAGACCCCTCGGTCCTGTAGACCCTATGTACATGCCCGGCCGCTTGCGTACGGCAGTAAGCCCTTCCATCACCTTGATTTCCTTCGCAGTGTATCCCTTGGAATCGGCCATAAAATCCCCTTGATTAATTAATTATATAATTAATTAACTAATTAAATATTAAATTTATTAATTTATAAAGGTTCAAATAGAAAAATTTGGGCAGAAACAAACTGTTTTTTTAATCCATTTCCGTCATGGAGAACCGCATGTCTTCGTTGAATACCTCGATGTTGGATTTCTTGTGGCAGAATGGGCAGGAACCCGGGCGGTCTTTACTCGGAAAAATGTAATTGCAAAACCTGCACTTCCACTCCATGGGCATTTCCCAGGCATGACGAAATACCATAACAATCACCCCCTGCAATCCTCGCATACCCAACCATTATCCATCCTTTCCAGGGATTCCGAGGTCTCCCCGCATTCATCACACACCCCGTGGGCTGTTTTCTTGTTTCTGAACTCTGTTATCGTTTTCGAATCGCTTTCGCTGTACGGATGTCTGTAAAAAGGAAGGAGCCTGACGAGCCTCTTTACAAAGATAGGCTCTTTTCCGGATAACAAAGAAAGCACCTCTGTGATATAACAGTAAGGGCATACGGCCACGGGATTCGAATGTCTGCACTTCAGGCAGAACGTATGATCATAGGAGCTGTAAAAGTTTTCAACAATGCTCTTGTGGAGGTCGGAAAAATCCTTCTGAAACCTTTCCGGCAAGGCCTTTTCCGCATCGTTCGCTATACAATCCACGCACATGAAATTCCATATGGGTTCCTTGCACATTTTACAGATAACAGGCTCCATAAACTCACCATTTCCTCTTGATATGGGTTTGGATTTTTGATTTAAAAGGGCCTCCTAAAATGGTGTTAGAAAAATACAAAATCCTTTAAAAATGATTTTATAACTGGGGCTATTTATTCGCAAGATATCGATTTATATTTATAAAAAAGCGATTTTAGTAGTAAAAGCCGATTTTTATTAATAAAAACGGAATTGTAAAAGTATTTAAAGCTTATGGATAATAAAAAAATGTTTTTAAAGGGGGTGCTAATATGAAGGCTTCATTGGTCGAGAACAGGGGTGATGTTAAGGTTTCTTATGAATCTTTGGTTGTTGCTCCGAGAAAGCTGAGCGTTTTCAATTCCGATCTCGCTCTGAGGATAGTTAACGAGCTCGTGAAGAATCCCGGGTGCGCGATGGATCTGGCCCGCAACCTCGGAGAGCATGAGCAGAAGATATACTACCACTTGAGGAAACTCGAGAACGTGGGAGTGGTGAAACCGATCGGAACC